>Ga0194126_10001407_pt1 | contig 40447 bp, 30 predicted proteins | sample TA2KigC150mmetaG_FD_148641 | JGI IMG/M metagenome (GOLD analysis project Ga0194126, IMG submission 148641) | Freshwater microbial communities from Lake Tanganyika, Tanzania - TA2015035 Kigoma Deep Cast 150m | ecosystem: Environmental > Aquatic > Freshwater > Lake | place: Tanzania: Lake... | reverse complement strand
ACGCCTCCCGGCTAACAAGGCGGTGAACTATTGGACATCGTTGCTCGTTTGTGCTATACTCATGGCAAGCCCTCTTATGGACAATCACCACAAGGCGATGCTTACGATCACATGGCCAAGCGATTGGTGATCGTGGCGCACAAGTGAAAGCATTGGAGGTTATGGAGTGATCACCTTGCTACGAATTCTGTTTTACATTGTTCTTGGGCTACCTGCTCTCGCGATTGTTCTCCACACCATCATCAGAATCGTTCGCCACTTCCACAAGTTCCCCATGCCCCAGTTCATGGCCAATGCCATTGATAATCCCTTTCGACGCAAGATCCAGCCCCCAGACAAAACTCCTGCCAGACACGGAATCGAGCCGGGGATGATCGTCCTCGAAGTTGGCCCTGGAAACGGCACCTACACCGTGGCTACCGCCCGGCGAGTGGGAAACAGGGGGAAAGTAGTGACCATTGACATCGAACCCAAGATGATCGAGCGCGTGACGCGCCGAGCCCAGGCCGAAGGCATAGACAACATCGAGGCTAAGGTGGCCGACGTGTATGACCTGCCCTTTGAAGATGGCTTTTTCGATGCTATCTACATGATTGCAGTCATCGGCGAAATCCCCGAACCAGATAGGGCCATGAGGGAATTCTATCGGGTGTTATCGTCTTCAGGCACACTGGCCTTCAGCGAATTCCTGCCAGATCCTGACTATCCGCGTGCCAAGACGCTCATCCGCAAGGCTACCGCCGCTGGATTCCGGTTGCAGAAAAAGTTGGGCAACGTCTTCTACTACACGTTGATCTTGGAGAAGGAGGAGCGAGAATGTTGAAGGAGTTCAAAGAGTTCGCCATGCGGGGCAACGTGGTTGATATGGCCGTTGGAATCATCGTCGGCGCGGCCTTTGGTCAGATCGTCACCTCCCTGGTGAACGACGTCCTGATGCCGCCCCTCGGCCTGCTATTGGGAAACGTTGATTTCTCCGACCTCTTCGTGGTGCTCAAAGGGGGCGCGGTAGCTGGGCCGTACGCTTCCCTGGCCGACGCTCAGGCAGCCGGCGCGGTCACGCTCAACTATGGCCTATTCGTGAACACCATCGTCAGCTTCCTCATAATTGCCTTCGCCGTGTTTTTCCTCATCCGCAGCATCAACCGACTCCAGCGGCAAGAGGAAGCCCCGCCGGCCGAACCGACAACCAAGGAGTGCTCATACTGCCTGTCCACCATCCCGCTCAAAGCCACCCGCTGCCCCCACTGCACGTCTGAACTGGGGATGTGACATTAGGGAGTTAGCTTGAGGTGTGAAGGAGGTTGTAGATGTTCAATCGCTGGTACATTGTCGCTGTGGCGCTGCTGCCATTCGTGGTGCTGCTGGCTGGGTGCAGCCAGGGCACGAGGCCCGAGCCCACCGATACTCTGCACGTAACGGTGAGCATTGTGCCGCAAAAGTACTTCGTGGAGCGCATCGGCGGCCAGCACGTGACCGTGAGCGTGATGGTGCAGCCTGGGGCCAGCCCGGAGACCTACGAGCCCAAGCCAGAGCAGCTACGGGCGCTGAGCGAGGCCGACGCCTACGTTAGCATCGGCCTGCCCTTCGAGAAGGCGTGGCTGGACCGCATCGCTTCGACCAATCCCAACATGCTGATGGTGGATACGACCCGGGGCCTGGAGCGTATGCCGATGGGGGTGCACCATCATCATGGGGAAGAGGAAAGGCCCCCCGAGGGAGAGACTGAGAACCCGGACCCGCACATCTGGCTTTCGCCTGAGTTGGTCAAAGTTCAGGCACAGACGATCTACGAGGCGCTGGTGAGACTCGATGCGGCGCACAAGGAAACTTACCAGGCGAACCTGGATAGCTTCATGGCGGACATTGATGCGCTGGACGCCGACATCTGCCAGACGTTGGCGAGGGTAGAAAACCGCAAATTCATGGTCTTCCATCCGGCGTGGGGCTACTTTGCCCGCGATTACGGGTTGGAGATGATTTCCATCGAGGTCGGCGGGCAGGAGCCCAGCGCGGCCGAACTGGCCGCGCTCATCAGCGAGGCCAGGGAGGAAGGCATCAGGGTGATCTTCGCGCAGCCAGAGCTCAGCACGCGGACGGCAGAGACCGTCGCCAGGGAGATTGGCGGGGAGGTGCTGCTCGTCAGCCCGCTGGCGCCCGATTGGCTGGACAACCTGCGCCAGGTGGCTGAGACGTTCGCTGAGGTGTTGAGCGAGTAGCAGGGGGAAAGATGCGACACGTGGAAACGACGGAGACGCCACGAGAAGTGATCTCGGTCAGGCATCTCTGGGCCGGGTACGACGGCGAGCCCATATTGGAGGACATAAACCTCTCGGTCAGAGAGCTGGACTTCATCGGACTGATCGGCCCCAACGGCGGCGGCAAGACGACCTTGCTCAAGGTGTTATTGGGGCTGATACCGCCCATGCGGGGCGAAGTGCGTATCATGGGCAAGAGTGTCGAGGAGGGCAGGCGATACATCGGCTACATCCCCCAGACCGTCGAGTTCGACCGCGACTTCCCCATCAGCGTGTGGGACGTGGCGCGGATGGGACGCCTGGGCCGCCGTCGTCTGCTGCAGCGCTACACCGCCGAGGACGACGACATCGTGGCGGAGGCATTGCGCAGCGTGGATATGTTGAATCTGCGGGATCGCCCCATCGCCGAGCTCTCGGGCGGGCAGCGGCAACGAGTTTACATCGCCCGCGCCCTGGCCACAGACCCCAACGTCCTGCTCCTGGACGAGCCCATGGCCAGCGTGGACCCCCGCGTGAGCGCCAGCATCTACGAGCTTCTGAGACAATTGAACGAGCGCCTCACGATTTTGATGGTCTCGCATGACATGAGCGCCATATCGTCTCACGTAAAAACGGTGGGCTGCCTCAACCGCTGGTTGTTCTACCACGGGGGGAAACAGCTCACCCCCGACATGCTGGAGGCTGCGTATCAGTGTCCCATTGATCTGATCGCACACGGCATCCCCCACCGGGTGTTCGCGGAACATGCCCCAGAGGAGGAGGAGGTGCAGCAGTGATCGAGGCGCTGCAGTTTGGCTTCATGCGCAACGCGCTGATGGCCGGAATCCTGGTCAGCATCGCTTGCGGCATCATCGGCACCTTTGTGGTCATCAAACGGATCGTCTTCATCAGTGGCGGCATCGCCCACGCTGCCTACGGTGGCATCGGCCTGGGGTATTTCTTTAAGTTCAGCCCGGTGCTGGGGGCAATCATCTTCAGCGTGGCGGCGGCGCTGGGGATGGGCCTGGTGCATCGCAAGACGCGGCAGCGAGCGGACACCATCATCGGCGTGATGTGGGCCGTCGGCATGGCCCTGGGGATCATCCTGGTAGATTTAACCGAGGGCTACAAGGCAGATCTGATGAGCTATCTCTTCGGCAGCATCCTGGCTGTCCCCTCAACAGACCTGCTGATCATGCTGGCCCTCGACCTGGTCATCGTCGCGCTGGTGATGCTGTTATACAAGGAGTTGCTAGCGATCTCGTTCGATGAAGCCTTCGCCACCGTGGAGAACGTACCGGTGGACGCGATCTACATGATCCTGTTGTGCATGATCGCCTTCACCGTAGTGATGATGATGCGGGTGGTGGGGCTGATCATGGTCATCGCCTTGCTGACCGTGCCGGCGGCCATCAGCGGGCAGTTCGTGAAGAACATGAAAAAGATGATGGTGCTGGCCAGCATGCTGGGCGTGGTTTTCACCACCACGGGGCTGTGGCTCTCCTACTTCCTGAACCTGACCTCCGGCGCAACGATCATCCTGGTTTCCGGTGCAGCCTATCTGTTGAGCATGGCGGTGAAGTTATTGCTGCACCGTAGACCCAAATTCTGACTGGTCACTCATTGCCTCGTCAAAAACGAAGGGCTTCCAAAGGTGCGCATCACCCCTGGAAGCCCTTCACGTTTTACGTCTTCACGTTTCACTACGCTATCTTCGTGCCGCAGTTGGGGCAGAACTTGGAGCCCTCGGGCACGTCGGCCTTGCAGTTGGGGCAGATCATCGCGCCGCCGATCTTGGCTCCGCATTGGGGGCAGAACTTCGACCCGGCGGGGATCTGAGCCGAGCAACTGGGGCACATCATCGTCGCCACCTGCGCGCCCGGCTGCATGGCCTGAGCCATCATCTGGGCCATGGCCGCCCCCATGCCCACGCCAGCCCCCAGCCCGACTCCGGCCCCGGCCACACCACCAGGCGCGGCCGCGGCCTCGGTCATGGCCCGCGCCGCCTTGAACTGCAGGTAGGCCTGCATGTTGCCGATGGCCCCCATGGCCGCCCGCTCGTCAATGGCCTTGGCCGTATCCTCGGTGGGGCTGATGGAGGTGACGTAGAGGGTCTTGAGGGCGATGCCCAGGGCGTTGAAGTCGTCCTGCACCTTGGCCTTGGCGCCAGCGCCGATCTCATCGTACAGGCTGGGCAAATCGAGGATGGATTTCCGCACCTCGCCCAGGAGGTCGGTGAGCTTGGCGATGATGATGCCCCGCAGGAAGCCCTGAATCTGGCTCGTCTCGTACAGCCCTTGCGTGCCCACGATCTTGTTGACGAAGAGCTGGGGGTCGTTCACCTGCATGGAATAGGTGCCGAAGGCCCGCAAGCGCACCATGCCTAGCTCGCTATCGCGCAGGGTGATGGCCTCAGGGGTGCCCCACTTCTGCTCCAGGAACTCCCGCAGGTTGACGAAGTACACCTCGGCCTTGAAAGGCGTCTCCCCGCTGAAGGGGATGCTAATCAGCCCTGTCAGCAGCGGGATGTTGGCCGTGGACAGAGTGTGCCGACCAGGGCCGAAGGTGTCCAGGGCCTTGCCGTCGCGGAAGAAGACCGCCGCCTGGCTCTCGCGCACGATGAGCTGCGAGCCCAGGCGGAAATCGCCTGAGCCGTGCTCCGGCAGCCGATGCACCATCCGCCGCCCCGTCTCGTCGAAGAACTCGATCACATCGAAAATCCTTGCCATTTGTTTTCCTCCTTTTTTTCCAGCGTCTTGGCGTCGTGGCGTCGTGGCGTACCAGCGCTACGACGCTTGTCGCTTGGACGCTATGACGCTTGTAGTATTATTACATCTTGTCTCTTGCTGAACGTATCGTTCACGCCCTGGATAGTGCTCACCAAATCGGCGATGGCCTCAGCCACGCCCTCTTTGGCCGCGATGGCGGCGGAGACCTTGTTGATGGCAGTGGCTACGTTAGGCACCTCGTCCATGAGAGCGTTGTCGAACTCGTACAGGGCGTCTAGCTGTGCCTCCTTGACCTTGATGGCGTCGAAGAAACCGGCGTAGCCGTAGCTGGCCGTCTTGAGCCGATCAATCAGGTATTGCAGCTTCATCACCCCGCTCTCCAGGTCGTCGAGCAGGCCCACCTGCCTTGCGCCAATCAACTGCTTCTGCAGGTTGGTGATGCTCCGCCGCTGTTCCTCGAACTGGCGGGCCAGGTGTTCCCTGAGGAGCTTATCGGCCTCGCGCCGCATCTCCTTCTCTTTGTAGCCCTTGTAGCCGGGGACCTTCGCCACGAGCTGCTCCAGCCCTCCCAGGGCCTCCGTGACTCTCTCTCTAACATCCATACTTTTTTACCTCCTTGAATATTTTCAGCTAAGGAATATCTCCGTTCCACAATAGGGGCAGCCCACCACGCCCTTGCCTGCCAGCTCCAATTGCCCTCCGCAGTTGGGGCATTTGTTGGTGCCGAGTTCTGAGGCCTGCCTGGAGTAGAGGATGCCCTCGTCCCAGTTGATGTAACCCGTGAAGAGCCCTTTGCCTACCAGGTCGTAGATCCACCCCTTCACCTGGTCGCGGGTGGCGTTCAGCTCCAGAGCCACCTCGGCCACCCGCACCTGGCCCTGAGCCAGCACCATGTTGAGCACCCGCTTCTCCTTCTCCACCTCGGCGAAGGCCGCCGCCTCCTGGCGGCCCTTGACGAACATGAAGCCCCCCACCCCCACCAGGGGGAGGACTACGAAGATGAACACCAGGCCGAACCCCAGGATCATGGCCGACGTTGTCGCCCGGCCCGATACAACTCCAGAGCTGAAAAAGAGCGCAGCCACCAGGCCGATGGCGATGCCCGCCACGATCATGATTACCCCTATCGTTTTTCCCCCACCGATCATGGAGAACCTCCGCTCACTAATTGTTGGTCGCTTGCCGCTAAGACGCTGAGCCGCTTGGACGCTGCCTAGCCGACGCCACCTCCACCGCCACCGCCGCCTCCGCCCCCTCCCCCACCTCCGCCGCTGAATCCGCCGCCGGAGCTGGAGGGCGAGCTGGCCAGGGTGCTGGAGGCCGATTCCAGCACGGAGAAGAGACCGCTGCTCATGCTCTCCAGCGAGGTGAAGACGCCCTGGGTTGCCCCCTCCAGGGAGGGGAGGCTGCGGCCCTCGCCCGTGGGAACTGACCGGCCCACCCCGCTGCGGCTGGGATAACCACCTCCATAGACGACGGGTGGATAGGGATAGTACCAGGTGGGGGCAGGGGTCTCCACAGAGGCGAACTTCCTGATCCAGCTCTTCTCCAGACCGAAGGCGATGGCGTAGGGCAGATATTTGTCGAATAGTTCCGTGGCCTGCTGGAGATCGGTGTACTTCTCGATGCTGGCCAGGTAGCGCTTGAAAGCGTTCCAGTTAGCTGCTGCAACTGACCCTTCGCGCGTCTTACGAGGCATGAAGTGGCCCATGATGAAGAAACTGATGGCGGTAACGCCCAACCCAATCGGGGGACAGACTGCGGCGCTGGTGTATTTGCTAAGGAGAACTACCGCGCCGACGCCCAGCAGGCCGGCCACGACTATGCCAGCGATGCCCAGGCCCAGGTAGACATGGCGCGTTCTCTCAGGGCTGGCCTTGAAAAAGCCTGCCTTCACCACCTCGTCGTACAACTCCCTCCGCAGGGTGGGGATGGCCTTGTAGAACTTCTCCTTCAGGTCGGACAAATCAACCTGGGAGCGGCCGCCGAATAGTTTCTTGATCAGCGTCCTCTCGTAGGGCCGCAGGGACTGCCCGGTGTCCACCAGGCGAAAGGTGAAGTCGCGCTTTGTGCCGAGGCCCAGGAAGCCCCGTTCCTGGGTCTCGGTCATAGTGATCACGCCCCGCCGCGCCAGGTCAACGATGGTGGCCACGATGTCCTTCATGTCGGCCTTCTCGTCCAGAAGGGTGCCCGCTACGCCTGCCCGGAGGTCGCTCGGCGGGTCAGACAGGTAGTCTGCTACCATAGGCACGGGCACGTCTCGGCCTCGGGTGTACCAGAGGACGAACAGGGCCAGAGGCCCAGCGACCAGGATCAACAGGCCGATGGCTCCCAGGCCCAGATCAACCAGGGGGCGGTACTTGTCGTCGTACTCAGCCTTTCTATCGTAGGCCGCCTGCCAGCCAGCAGGAGTGCCATGGACCACGCCGTGGGGGAACTGCACCCGTACTTCGAGCTCGTGATCGGGCTGGGTCCGACCTGCGGTGAAGACGACTTCCGAGCCCTTGTTCTGGATTTGCACATCCCGACGTTCACCGCGGCTTCCGTCGTAAGCGGCGATCACGAGCTGATCAGGATCGAAGGCCGCGGGGAGGTGAACCGTCACCACCGAGGCCAGCACAGGGACAGTTCGGTCGGGGAAGACCGCCTTCCAGTAGACCTGGTCGCCCCCCTCGTAGAAACGCAGCCCACCCTTCACCGTGTACTTGATGGTGTAAGTGTGAGTGGAGTCGTGGTAGCCGGGGTAGTACCACTTGATGGTGAAGTCACCGTCGTCGTTGTAGAAGGTCTCGTAAGTGTAATCGCCGCCGCGTCCAGGTTGATACTGGCGATCCCCTTCCCAGACCTCCACGTCGGTGATGCGCTCCAGCCTGTCGGTAGGAATCTCGCGGTAGCCGAAGTGGAACTCGCCGCTAACGTAGGTGAACTGCTGGCTTTCCACGATGCGGATGTTGGAATTGTCGAGAACCGTGATGTCCACGTCGAGGCGGTCCCAGATGTAAGTCTTGCTCTGGGCCTGGACGACGCCTGCCAGGCCAAAGAGCAAAACTGTGATGACAAGTAAACCTAGAAGCCTTTTCTTGCTCATAGAACTCTGCCTTTTTACCATCTGTCGAACGTCCTGAGCCTTTCTATTCTGTTTCGTATTCTTCCGATTCCTCACGCACAGCATACGCTGGCGTTATCAGAGGCTGGAAAACCATTGTTTCTTCTCTTTCCTCTGTCAACAGTATGCCTTCGATCCTTTTTCCAAGCAAGGAGTATTTAGGCAAGGCATCTTCCAAGGCACTGAAGAATTCAGGATCGCCTTTACGACATATTTTGACCATTGTAATGTGTTCGATGCCCTCCGGGGTTTCTCTCTCCTCACCACTTCTGTAAGGAATAGGCTTGGAGGTGATGGATTCAATAAGCTGCTGCAGGGCAACTTTATACTCAGGCGTCGCACCTTGAACTTCAAGCCCGCCATTATCGTCCTGAATCACAGCTCCTATTATTTCATCATCAAATGTTTGTATAACCAATGTTTTCATCGGTATTCCCTCCCCTTAAATACGTAATGATGCATAAACTTGTACTTGGCCAGACTTCTCCTCTTCAAGCGCTCAGGATCATGAACATAAGCCCCATAGCTTTCGGCAAAATCCTCCCGCTCATTTGTCCAAGCATAGGCGCTCACGAATTGTCTGCGAGCACTATTGTCGTATATTTCGCGCCATTCTGTCCTTTGTCCTTCCTCAAGATTGTAGTAAACGTTATGGGCGACTTCATGAGTTATTGTTTGTTTCATCCCTTCGGCATCGTGTGACCCCTCAGGTGATTGCCTGTTGATCTTTATCCTGCTCACCCCATACTCATCGGTTATACACCTTCCTGCTACGTATGTACTTTCATCACCGATGTATTCATCGGTGTAATCGATTTCCTCAATCCGCCTGACATCGCTATGCTCTTCTGGCAATTCGGTGGAGAGATATTCTGCTACGTCCTCATTGCGCAATATCTCCGATTTCTCGAAGCCTTGAACGACAATCAGTAGCATTTATCTGATACCCGCATCTTTGTACTGGTTGCAGCGGGGGCAGCAGTAGAGCAGATTTTCAAGATTATCGCTGCCACCTTTGGCTCTCGATTGATAATGGTCAACCGTAAGTTCACCGCCCGCGTCCGTTTCCGTGACACCGCAATACTCACAGGCGAAGTTAGCGCGCTGCCGTACTTGCTCTCGAATATCGTCGGTGATTGTCACGCTGGTTGTGCCTCAAGTATATGAACCAGTTGGCGGCGCAGGATAGCGATTTCGTGTCGCAAGGTCTCGTTCTCAGAAGCAACTTTTTGGATACGTTTTGTGACCGTCATTAACTGGGCCAACGCCGCGTCCACTTGGGCTTGGAGCGTGGCCAATGTTCTTTCGCCAGTCGCTAAGCCTAATGTCTTGCTCTCAGCAGTATCTTGACTTGCGTACCAGTTTTCCAATTGCTTCTGTTCTTCTGCCAAGAGTGTCTGACCCCGTGTAGCCCTATCATGTAATTGTTTGGCAAGGTTGTCAGAAACCATTTTGGGACTCCTTTCAGCGCTCATTAATCGCCTCGGTTTCCTGAGTTAGACTATCTCATGCTTGTTCTGAGCTCTGTCGAAGAGCTTGCCCCGATTTCGTGGGCTACCAATATGATACCATAGGATGTCACGGATGTCAACAGGGAATTCATGTCTACGTAGATTATACCAGCGATGCCAGGATTTTGCTTGACCCGAACCGACCAGCTTCATGACCTCAACCTGACTTTCCTGACCCTCCTTAGCAGGCTGACTTTACAGTCAATCGCCTTCGTAGTAAAATAGGCCTGCATCTCAGAGCGAGGAAATTTGCATGAAATACCTTGGAGATAGATTCGCCAAAGGCAGCCTGAGATTTGCCTTCCTGCTGATGGGCTTCAGCTTCACGGTGATGCAGACGCTGATGGCCAGGGAGCTGCTGGTGAGCTTCGCCGGCAATGAGCTGTCCATCGGGCTGGTGCTGGGGAGTTGGCTGATCCTGGAGGCGGTGGGTAGCGGGCTGGCGGCCAGGCTGGCTGGACGGGTGAGGGGCGGGGCCCCATCCTACGCCGCTCTGCAAATGGCCCTCTCTTTGCTCCTCCCCCTCTCGGTCTACGCCGCTTTCACTGTGCGCCGCATCGCGGGCATCACGCCCGGCGAGGGGATGGGCCTGGTGCCCACTTTCTACTCCGCTTTCCTCGTCCTCCTCCCCCTGGGCCTGGTTGACGGGGCCATGTTCACCTTCGGCTGCCGGGCCTACGCCAGGGAGGTCCCCGCCATCGGCCACGTCTACGTTTTGGAAGCCATCGGCGGCATCATCGGCGGGTTAGTCTTCACCTACCTCTTCATCCCCCATCTTCACTCCATCCAGGTAATTCTGATATTAGCCACCCTCAACCTGGCCTCAGCAGCCTCCCTCCTGGTCCCTAGTCCCCAGTCCCTAGTCCCCAATCCCAAGTCCGTTAAATCCTACAGTCCGTTGTTCCTCCTCCTGGCCGCCAGCCTCTATTTGCTCCTCTCTCCCCAGGCCGATGCCATCCACCGCTGGTTCGTGGGCCAGCAGTGGCGGGGATACAACCTGGTCTACTATGGGAACTCCATCTACGGCAACGTGGCTGCTATCAAACAGGAGGAACAGTACACTTTCTTCGCCAACGGCGTCCCCATCCTCACCGCCCCCGTCCCCGACATCACCGCGGTGGAGGAACTGGTGCACCTGCCGATGTTGTTCGTTCCCCAGCCCAGGAGGGTGCTGGTGGTGAGCGGAGGCGTGGGCGGGGTGTTGAATGAGATTCTGAAGTACCCGGTGGAGAGGGTGGACTACGCCGAACTGGATCCCCTCCTGATCGAGGCCGTGCAGAAGTTCCCAACCCCCTTGACAACCAGCGAATTGAGCGATCCCAGGGTTCACATCCAGCACGTGGATGGCCGGCTGCTGGTCAGAAAGCTGGCGGCTGGAGGGAATGAAAGGTATGACCTGGTCATCGTCAACCTACCCTACCCTTCGACGCTCCAGCTCAACAGGTTCTACACCGTGGAATTTTTCCGCCTGGTGCGGGAGATCCTGACCGAGGAGGGGGTGGTGGCCCTGCCCTCGCCGGGGACGCTCACTTACATGAGCCCTGGGATGCGCAACCTGAATGTTACCATTTACGAAACCCTGAAGCAGGTTTTTCCTCACACGCACGTCATCCCCGGCGATACGAATCTCTGGTTAGCTTCGCCGGAAGCGCCCTTGGAGGCCGTTTCGCTGGAAACGCTCGTCCGACGCTGGGAGGAGAGGGCTTTGCCCACCAGCCTGATGACGGGTTTCCACGTGCGGTTGAGGTTGGACGAACGGTGGCTGGTCTGGTTTTGGGATTCCATGCGAAAGGGAGAGGAGATGGGGATTTCGGGGCGGGGACGCCCCTCAGTAGCAAATATAAACCAGGATCTTCGCCCTTCGGGATTGCTGTATGGCCTGTTCTACTGGAACGAGCTTTTCTCTCCTGGTTTCACTGGGTACTTCGAGTTCCTGGAGCGGATCAGTCTGCCGCTTCTTGGCGCCATCGTAGTTTTGCTGACTATAGCCTTTCTGGTAGCGAGGAGGTTGAGCCGCAGGGCGAGGGTGGCCTCTGTTCCCATCGTCATCGTCACCACCGGCTTCGCGGGGATGGCCTTCGACCTGCTGGTCCTCTTCGCCTTCCAGGCCTTCTACGGTTACGTTTATCAGCAGATAGGGCTGCTGGTCACAGCCTTCATGGCTGGCCTGAGCCTGGGAGGATGGGTCATGACCCGGCGGGTGGAGCGAATCGAGAAGGGCAAATCCGTCCTTCTGAGGCTTGAGGGGATCATCGCTGCCTGCTGGCTCCTTTTCCCCGCCGCCCTCACGATTTTATATGCCCAGGCAGGCCGGCCTGGGGTCTCCGCCGCCGTGGGGCCGATCCTGCTTGTCCTGAATGCCCTGGCCGGGTTTCTGGTCGGCATGGAGTTCCCCCTGGCCAGCAAGATGTACCTGAGGGTGAGCCTCAGCGAGACGGCCGGTACCCTCTACGCCTCCGACCTCCTGGGTGCCTTCCTGGGGTCTCTGCTGGTCTCGGTGATGCTTCTCCCCGCCCTGGGCGTCCTGGAAACCTGCCTCCTGGTAGCGGTGTTAAAGCTGGGCAGCCTCGTTCTGGTAGCTACCATGCGCACCCCGTAACAGCTCTATCTCTCAATCCTCAGTAGATGGTAATTTTGAAGCAGAGCGGGCTCCCATGCCCGCGAATCGGCGGCGTGGGAGCCGCCGCTGCTAGCAATTTTCTCTCTACTGATCCTACCAAATCCCCGGTATCCTCTCCCCGCAGAACTTGCACCTCCCGTCAGCCACGTTGTTCTCCAATACGGCGAAGCCCGCCCTGAGGATGAGCAGCTTGCCGCACTTCGGACAGTAGGTGTTATCCCTCTCGTGCCCCGGCACGTTCCCAATGTAGACGTATTGCAGCCCCACATCTTGGGCAATCCCCCTGGCCATCTCCAGGGTTGAAACAGGGGTGGGAGGAAGATGGGTCAGCTTGTAATTTGGAAAGAACCTGGTGAAGTGCAGGGGGACGTCATCGCCCAGGTTCTCCCTGATCCACTGGCACATCTCCCTTATTATCTCCGGGCCGTCGTTGAACGTGGGGACGACGAGGTTCACTATCTCCAGATAGACTTCCTCTTCCCTCACAATGTTCAGGGAAGTCAGCACGGGCTCCAGCTCTGCTGAGGATACCTCATGGTAAAATTCGTCTGTGAAGCCCTTGAGGTCTATCTTCACCGCGTCCACCACCTTGAGCAGTTCCCTCAGGGGCTCGGGATTGATGAAGCCGTTGGAGACGATGGAGGTCATCAGCCCCCTCTCCCTGGCGAATTTCGAGACGTCGTACATATACTCGTAGAAAGCGATGGGCTCGGTGTAGGTGAAGGAGACGGATTCCGCCCCCTCCCTCAGCGCAAGCTCCACCGCTTCCTCCGGGGATAGCTCATAATACTCCCTTTCCTCTATCCTGGCCTGGGAGATCTGCCAATTCTGGCAGTATTTGCATCTGAAATTGCAGCCCACGCTTGCCAGGGCCAGGCGCTTGTGGCCGGGGACGAAATGGTACAGGGGAGCGTTCTCGGGCCTGGTCATGTTGACGGTGCAAGGCTTCCCGTAAGCCAAGGTGTAGAGCTTACCCCCTCGGTTCTCCTTGTTGCGGCAGAAGCTCCTTCCCCCATCTGGGATAACGCACCTTCTTGGGCAGACCTCGCACTGGACGTTTTCGCCCTTCAACCTGCGGTAAAACTGTGCCTCTTTCAGGGATACTTCCTTCTGCTCTGTCACTGGAGAAGTTTGTTCCCACCTGGCACAAGAAAGGAGAGCTCCACCGCCCAAGGCGCAGATGCCGAGACCACTTAGCCCCTTCATGAAATCACGTCTGCTCATCCTCCTCATCTGAGATCGCCTTTTCAGAATCCCCCCAGATGCCCGGTATCTCGTGCCCACAGAAGCGACATTTCCCGTCCTCAACATCCGAGGAGACCACCTCAAAATGGATCCGATGAATCACCCGCTCCCCACACCTTGGGCAAAAGGTGCTGTTGTGCTCGTGGCCGGGGAGGTTGCCGATGTAGACGTACTGCAATCCCTCCTCGTCGGCGATCCCGACCGCTGCCTCCAGGGTCTCGACGGGGGTGGGAGGCAGGCTGGTCAGCTTGTAGGCGGGGAAGAAACGGGTGAAGTGGAGGGGCACCTGGTCTCCCAGGTTCTCCCTGATCCAGACGCACATGCGCCTGACGTCGTCCAGGTCGTCGTTGAGGGTGGGGATGACCAGGTTCACTATCTCCAGGTGTTTCCCGGCCCTTTTGATGTTTTGCAGCGTCTCCAGCACCGGCTCCAACTCCGACTCGCTGACCTGTTCATAGAACTGCGGGGTGAAGGCCTTGAGATCTACGGTGACGGCGTCCACGAATCTGAGGAGTTCGAGCAAGGGCTCAGGCCTTAGCGATCCGTTGGTGTGGAAGAGAGTCCGAAGCCCCGTTTCCTGGGCCAGCTTGTTGATATCGTACATGTATTCGTAGAACACCGTCGGCTCGTTCATGGTAGAGGAGATGGACTTGCAGCCTCGTTCCACAGCCATGGCAACGATCTCTTGCGGCGACAAATCCTGATTCCTCGTCTCCTCCACGCTTCTCTGGGAGATGTGCCAGTTGTGGCAGAATTTACACCTGAAGTTACAGCCCGCGGTGGCCAAACCCAGATTGCCATGCCCAGGCAACAGGTGATACATTGGCTCCAATTCGATGGGGTCTATCTGAACGGCACATGGTTTGCCGTAGACCAAAGTGTAGAGTTTCCCTCCCCTGTTCTCTCTGGCTCGGCAGAACCCCCTTTTCCCCTCGGCGATGATGCATTCCCTGAAGCAGAGCTGGCACCATACCGTCTGGCGAGGCGACTGTTCATACCACCTGGCCTCACGAAGACCTTCCGCATCTGGCGAGGGCGCAGGACGCTCGGAGGAACAGTTGCTGATAACCGTGAGCCCTCCCAGCCCCAGACCCAGCAACCCCAGCTTTTTGAGAAATTCTTTTCTGGTTAGAGGCTCTCTAAACGAGATCATGGCACTATCCCCTGGTAGCCAACACGGTGATGGCCGCTGGCCCCTCTACTGGACATTGGTATTCACAGGTGCCGCACCCCACACATTGCCCTTCCTTAACCGTAGGACGATAGCTGCCATTCATCCAGCGGAGCTCGATGGCCTCATAGGGACAAACCTGGCTACAGACCAGGCAGGTTATGCCCTCAGACCACGACAGGCAGCGCTGCCTGTCAATACCTGCCAGGCCGATTTGGGTCCTCCTTTTTTCCTCCAGCGTCAGTTCGCTGATGGCGCCGCTGGGACAGACCCGACCGCAGAGGAGACAATCCGCCTGGCAGGGCCCGATCCTGGGCATCAGGCGGGGGGTGAGGAGGCCCTCGATTCCCGCCTCAAAAAGGGCAGGCTGCAGGCCGCCGGTGGGACAGACCTGCACGCACTTTCCACACCTGACACAGGAGGCTACGAACTTATCCTCCTCGAGGGCTCCCGGCGGTCTGATCACGCCTCGCCCTCTGCTCCCTATCAGCCGACTGGCCCTCAGGGAGGCTGCCGCCAGTATCCCCACGCCCAGGGAAGCGAGGAAACGACGCCGCGACAGGTCGAATTTGTCCTCCGGATTTATTTTGGGCCAGCGGGTCTGAAAAGTTATGGCCTCCACCGGACAGGCGCCAAGGCAGCTACGACACTGGAGGCACTCGCTCTTCAGGTATGGGGAGGGAGACATCCCCACCGGGCAGGCTTCTTGACAGGCCAGGCAATCGTCACACTCCTCGCTCACCCGTCTTTGGAAGACGTTAAACCTGGCTAAAAGGCCCAACAAACCTCCCAGGGGGCACAGATTACGGCACCAAAACCTGGGCCCGATGACATTCAGGGCCACGATGGCCAGGAGGATGGCCCACAGCAAGATAGCCAGAAAGACGCCGGAACGAAGGCCCATGGTGAACGTCCTGGTCAGCGTGGCCAGGGGATCGAACAGCCAAACGAAACTCGCCGAGAACAAAGCTGCGGTGAGGATAAAGATCAACAGCGGCTCTTTCAGTTTGAAGGTTGAGGTTTGAAGTTTGAAGGTTGAGGTTTGAAGTTTGAAGGTTGAGGTTTGAAGTTTGAAGTGGATGCTTCCCAGGGGGCAGATCCAGCCGCAGAAGAACCTGCCCAGGATGACCGTAGAGGATAGAAGCAACAATGCGGGAAGAGCCTTGATCACCAAAGTTCGAGAGGAGATCATGCTGACCAGACCCAACAAGGGATCGGTTCTCAAGAATAAATCCACCGCCAGGGTCGAAGGCAAGGGGGATCTGGTCCTGATCAGGAGGTAGCCGAACAGGGCCAGAAAAAGAAGCTGGCTAGACTTCCTCAATACTCTCATCTAAACTCAGCTCCAAATGCCGGGTATCTGGTGGCCGCAAAAGCGGCACTTTCCGTCCTCGACGTCCAGCGAAAGCACGCTGAAATGCACCCGATGAATGATTCGCTCCCCACACTGCGGGCAGAAAGTGCTGTTGCGCTCGTGGCCGGGGACGTTGCCGACGTAGACGTATTGCAGGCCCTCCTCGTCAGCGATCCTGGCCGCCGCCTCCAGGGTCTCGATGGGGGTGGGGGGCAGGCTGGTCAGCTTGTAGGCGGGGGAGAAACGGGTGAAGTGGAGGGGCACCTCGTCCCCCAGGTTCTCCCTGATCCAGACACACATCCGCCTGATGTCGTCCAGGTCGTCGTTCAGGGTGGGGATGACCAGGTTCACTATCTCCAGGTGTTTCCCGGCCCTTTTGATGTTTTGCAGCGTCTCCAGCACCGGCTCCAACTCCGACTCGCTCACCTGTTCGTAGAACTCGGCGGTGAAGGCCTTGAGATCTACGGTGACGGCGTCCATGTGCTCAAGGAGGGCGAACAGGGGCTCGGCGCTTATGGACCCATTGGTGTGGAACAGCGCCTTCAGCCCGCTCTCCCTGGCCAGCCTGGCGGTGTCGAACATCTGCTCGTAGAAGACGGTGGGCTCGTTGTAGGTGAAGGACACAGCATCGCACCTGGCACGCATGGCCAGTTCGACCACTTTGGACGGGGGAGCGAAATAGTTGACGGTCTCGTCCACACTTCTTTGCGACATGTGCCAGTTGTGGCAGTGTTTGCAGCGGTTGTTGCAACTGGCCGTGCCGGTGCAGAAGATGGTCCCTCCCGGCAGCGTATGAAAGGACGGCTCTTTCTCTATGGGATCAACCTGGAGAGCGCATGGCTTGGCATAGACCCGCGTGTAGTATTTGCCGCCCACGTTCTTCTTGTTGCGGCAAAAGCCCAGCTCGTTTTCCGCAACGACGCATTGCCTGAAACACAACTGGCATTGAACTGCATTTTTGTCCAGCGAAACGTAGTATCTCGCCTCGTGAAGCTCCCCTGACAGGGGGGTAGGCTCTTCGAGCCCCATTCGGTCATCCTCCCTATGCTGCGGCAATAGCGATTCAACACTGGCGCAGGAAACCATACTGGCACCCAACCCGGCGGTGAGTGCCCTTTTGACAAACTCCCTTCTCGTTAGCTCTCTCATGATCATCACCTGCCCTTGTCACTTATCCCTTGTCCCTTATCCCTTGTCCCTTTCCTACAGTAGAAACACAGCATGGTGCTGCCGTATCGGCGCTGGTCCACCAGTTCCAGGCTTTTCAACTCCAGGTCCTGGTATTCTTTGGGAAAGATCTGGGCGATGGCCAGGCCGCCCTCGGTCAAAAAGCCTTTCCCATCCAGGGCCAGCAGCGTCTCTGCCCAGAGGCCCTTGTACTGGGGTGGAGCGATGTAGATCAGGTCGAATCTCTCGGCCGGTTCCCTGGCCAGAAACCTGAAGACATCGTCCCGAATCACCTCTGCTTGAGCGGTCAAACCCGTTATCTTGAGGTTCTCTTTGATGGTCTCGATGGCTCGCCGTTCCCGTTCCACGAATACCACCCGCCGCGCCCCACGACTGAGGGCTTCGATGCCCACGCTCCCCGTGCCGGCGAAGAGGTCAAGGAAGAGGGCGTCTACCACCTGGTCGCCTAGGATGTTGAACAGGGACTCTTTGGCCCGGTCGGTGATAGGGCGGGCAACGCTGCCTGGCACCGACCGCAGCTTCCTACCCTTGGCCTTCCCCGCTATGACTCGCACGGCATCTCCTCACTTTTACTTCAAAACGCCGAAGGTTACCAGCTCGATGCCCAGCTCGCCGATCCTCTGTTTGACTCTGGGGTGACATAACAGCTCCAGCTCCCTCTCCCGCTCTGGGCCGTAGGCGCTCTTGGTTAGGAGCTCCTCGTCGGGCAGGCCAGGGTGGGTCATCAGCTCGCTGACGCCTTCGGGCAGCCCTGCGAGGATGTCGAGCAGGTTGTCCAAAGCCACGGCATCCTCGCCGTAGAAGCTGTGGACGAAATGATCGGGGTGGGGTATCCCTCTGGCTTTTACCAGGGCGATGTCCTGGCGTGCCATCTCCCGCAGAAAGTCGAGGGGGATTTCCTGGAAGACGTCCACGCTGCCCACCGCCCCGCTTAATTCCTCCTCAGGAGGGAAGGGTAGCCGTATTGGTAAGCCGTACTCCTCCGCCAGCTCGACATAAACGGCAAAGAAGGGTGGATAGAGGTGGACGAAGTGGTGGCAGTCCAGGTGGTCGGGTTCGCGTCCGGAGGCGCGGAAGCGCTCGATCTGGGCTCTGAGCTCGGCTTTCAATTCATTTGTCTCTATCCGTCCTGGATGGGATAGGATTGCCTCCTGGCTGTGGAAATGGCCATCCTCGTCCACCAGGCTGGGTATCTCCGGGGGAGGGAGGAGGGGACGCCAGGCGGTGAAAACCAGGTGCACGCCCATCCCCAGGTCCGGGTAGTCACCGGCCAGTCTCAGAGCTTCCTCCACGTTGGGCATGTTCATCATCACCGTGGTGCTGGTCACCACACCATCACGATGAGCCTGGATGATGCCCCGCGTTACCCCCTCGGTGCGTCCGTAGTCGTCGGCATTAACAATCAGTTGTTTTGTCATGCTCTCCTCCAGTCTCTAATCTCCAATATCCAATATCTCTGTCAGCACATCGGGACGGTTGGTGATGATGCCGTCCACGCCCAGGGCGATCAGGCGCTTCATCTCGGCGGGTTCGTCCACCGTCCAGACGTTTACTCGATAGCCCCTTTCTCTGGCCCAATCCATGTAGTCCTGGGCTACCAGGTGCTTCTGCGGATGCAAGGCGTCGGGATCAGCCAGGAGCAGGAGCAGCGTCCGAAGCAGGTGAGCTGGCAGGTCAAAGTAGTAGAGCAGGCCGGTCGGGATGCGGGGGTTGAGCTTCTTGACACGACGCAGGGCGAGGGGGTTAAACGAGGAGACGATCACCCGGTGGACGAGGTTGTGATCTTCGATCAGCCGCACCACCTCGGCTACCAGATCAGCGCTGCCAAAAGCCCTGGCCTTCAATTCGATGTTCAGCAGCAGTTGGTGACCCACCTCGAGGATGACCTCCTCCAGGGTGGGGATGCGCTGGCCGGCGAACCGGGCATCGAACCAAGATCCAGCGTCCAACTCCCTCAGCTTGGCCAGGGTCTTGTCCTTGACCCGTCCCTGTCCGTTGGTGGTGCGGTCTACCGTGAAGTCGTGGATGACCACGGCCTCGCCATCTCTGGAAGCCTGCACGTCCAGCTCCACGCCGTCGGCTCCCATCTCCCTGGCCAGGCGAAAGGCAGCCAGGGTGTTCTCTGGAGCATGGCGGCTGGCCCCGCGGTGGGCGAAGTTCAAAACCTTGCTTTGATAGAGTTCTGGAGTCTGGCGAATTTTGGACATAATATCTTGGTGACAAGGGATAAGGGACAAGGGATAAGGGATAAGGGATAAGGGATAAGGGACAAGGGATAAGGGACAAGGGACAAGGGACAAGGGACAAGGAGGTCAGGCGTCCCTGGTCCCCGATCCCTGATCCCTGGTCCCCGATCCCTGATCCCTGGCCCCCGATCCCTGGTCCCTGGCCTCAAGGACCTCCCCCACCCGCAACACTTCCTCCTCGGTGTTGTAGCCGTGGGGAGAGACGCGGATGTAGTTTTCGCGCCGGGAGACGATGACCTTGTGGGCGATGAGTTTTTCGTAGTCGGCCTTGACGTTGGATGTGGGAAAGGAGACGATGGCCGAGCGATGCTCAGGCCGCAGGCAACTGGCGATCTGGTAGCCCCGCTCTTGCAGGTCTTCGATGAGGACATCGGTGAGGTGCAGCGTCCAGCGCTGGATGTCCTCGATGCCCACTTCCATTAGCAGCCTGACCGAAGCCAGCAGCCCCACCATGCCCACCAGGTTGGGTGTCCCCAGCTCGAAGCGCCTGGCGTTGGGCAGGAAGGTGAGGTTGTAATCGCGGAAGTTCTCAAAATCCACCACACTGGAGGCGCCGGCATAAGCTGGCTTCATCTCTTGAATCAGTTCCCGCCGGCAGAAGAAGAACCCCAGGCCACAAGGCCCCATCAGCCACTTGGGGCCGCCGCAGGAGAGCATATCAATCTGGCACTCCCTCACGTCGAGCGGGATGACCCCCAGGGACTGGATAGCGTCCACCACGAAGTAGAGGCCCCTGGCTTTGCAAAATTCGCCGATGCCCTTGAGGTCGTTTCGGAAGCCGGTCAGAAATTCCACCGAGCTGGCGGCCACCACCCTGGTCCGCTGGTCAACGTGCTGTTCGAGGTCATCCACGGCCAGCCCGCCATCGCGGTGGGGGACGATGCGGGCCTCCACTCCGTATCGCTCCAGGTTCATCCAGGGGTAGACGTTGGCCGGGTACTCCATGTCGCAGAAGACCACGTTGTCGCCAGGCTGGAGAGGGATGGCATGGGCGGCGATGTTGATGCCTTCGGCGGTGTTCTGGACCAGGGCGATCTCTTCAGGGGAGGCATTGATCAGTTTGCCCAGGGCCTGACGTAGATCCTGGTCCAACGTTTTGTACTCCTCCCAGGCCTGGTTAACGAAACGGCGCGCCTCGATGAATCTGGTCATAGCCTCCCGCGTCCGACCAGGCAGGGGTGAGGTAGCCGCATGGTCCAAAAAAGTGCATTCCTCCGTCAGAGGAAACTCTCGTCTGAGCTCGTCGAGGTTCATGTTGATCCTTTCCCGATGTGATCTTTACAGTGAGGATTATAACACACACCGGCCCAAAGGACAAGCTGTTGACTAATGGCGAGAAAGGTGTTATACTAGGCCGCGTCAACAACTCTAACTGGAGGTGCAAAATGATTGAGAACATCCATTGGTTAGGACACGACGCTTTCAGAATCGAGAACGACAAGACTATCTACACCGACCCCTACGAATTGAAGGGCAAACCCCCCAAGGCTGACCTGATCCTCATCACTCACGACCACTTCGACCATTTTTCTCCCGACGACGTGGCCAAAGTGGCCAGAGACGACACGGTGATCGTGACCATCGCTGCGGTGGCCCAGAAGCTGAAGGGCGACGTGCGGGTGGTCAAGCCCGGCGACAGCCTCACGGTGCTGGGTATCCCCATCGAGGCCGTCCCCGCCTACAACGTGAACAAGTTCCGCAGCCCTGGCGTGCCCTTTCATCCCCAGGAGAGCGGGCACGTGGGGTTCATCTTCACTGTGGGAGGGCAGCGCATCTACCACGCTGGCGACACCGACGTCATCGCCGAGATGGACGACATCGAGGCCGACATCGCCCTGCTGCCCGTGGGGGGAACCTACACCATGACCGCCGACGAGGCCGCCGAGGCCGCGAACCGGATCCAGCCCAAGATCGCCATTCCCATGCACCACAGCGCCATCGTGGGCTCCGTCAAGGACGCTCAACGCTTCGCCGATCTTTGTCAGATGGAAGTGGTCATCCTCTTCCAGGAGCGGTGAACCATACAAAAGAATAAAAGCAAAGGAGGAAAAGTGAACAAGAGAATACACCTCTGGATAACGGTGGGGGGCCTGGTGCTGGTGGCCTTGCTCCTCCTGGCCGGTAACGCCGTGGCCGGCAATATGGTCGGGCCATCCGATGCCTACCCCGAGGACGCCGTTGCCCTCCAGTCAAACTCATTCTGGAGCAGCGGCTGGGTGGACATTGCCACCGACACGGCGCAGATCCTCACCCACAACCTGGGCGGGAACCCGGCGCTGTACGCCGGGGAGCTCTGGTTTCGGGATACCCGGTCGCCAGGCCTGGGCATCCACAACCGGGCCTATGGTGGCATGGACGTGGAAGGACAGCGTTACGGGGCCTATTGGCACAACCTGACCGCCAACTCCGTCAGCGTCACCCGCCTGGGGAATGACGTGGCCACCGCCCAGGTCTACTTCCGTATCTGGATACCTGACCCGCCCGACTACGACAGCGACTGGGTGAATATCCAGCCTGGCCATGCAGTGACCCTCACCCACAACCTGGGTGGGGACGTAGGCGACTACAGGGTGGGCATCAAGTTCCGCGACACCACCCCTGGTGGCCGGGGGATTCACCAGTTTGGGTTCGGCGGATTGGAGGCCGGCGGGGCGTTCTACGGCGCTGCCTGGCAGAACCTGACTCCTACCACCATCCAGGTGGTGCGCTTTGGGGGCGACCTCTCGGCAGACCAGGTGCGGGTGTTCATCACTCGTCCTGATCCACCTGATTACGACAGCGACTGGGTGGACGTGGCCCAGAGCGAGGTGCGGGCGTTCACCCACAATCTGGGCGGCAATCCCAACACCTACCTGATAGACCTTTCGGCCCGGGCAGCGGGCGTGGGCATCAACACGCGGGCGGCAGGTGGTCTGGAGGCCAACGGCAGCTTCTATGGCGCCAACTGGCAGAGCCTGACCAGTAGCACCATCAACGTCTTCCGTTACGCCCAGGATATCTTTGCCATGCAGGTCCGCGTCCGCATCTGGGTGATGGCGTTGCCGGTTGAGCCCACTTCCCTCTCCGCCACCCTGGGGGTGGGGCAGCAGACGGACACCATCCTCACCATCAACAACCTTGGCACCGACCCGCTCACCTTCGAGATCCGAGAGCAGTCCGCGATCACGGAGTTCCTGATACTCGATCACAACAGGGACAAGACCTTATTCGCAGGTCACTCCTACGACACGGTGAGTGAGACCAAGTTTGCAGCTCTCTCGGCGGAAGAGATGGGGCAGTACCGCGTGGTGTACCTGGAGCCAAGCTGGAGCAACTACGGAAACCTGAACCAGGACGACCTGGCCGCCTACGTGCAGGCGGGCGGGGTGGCGGTCATCAACATCGCCGGCAACATCGGCTCCGCCAACGACATAGACCCGGCTGGGACGGATTACAATCGAACCTATACCCACAACGCCGAGACCATCCTGCTGCCTGAGCACCCCTACATCACGGGACAACCCTACGGCGGGAGTTTGCTGACGACCAGCGATTTCAACTCGTGGGGTTCGACCGATCACGGCTGGCTGACCGATTATCCGGCTGCCAGTCAGGTGGTGCTCCAGAACACTCGTGGGCCTTCCTGGTTACAGTATCCCTACGGATCTGGCCAGGTGATCGTCACCACTCTGACCTACGGGTGGGGAGGCGGTGGTGGCCGTGGCGCACCTATGGGAAACCTGATCGAATACGCGCTAGCTATTTCGGGCATCCCCTGGCTGGACGAGAGCCCCGTCACCGGCAGCGTGGCCGCAGGCGAGTCCCAGCCGGTAACGGTGACCTTCGACGCCTCAGGCCTGACGCCAGGCACCTACACCGCCGACCTCTTCGTGGACCTCAATGACTCGGCCAGCACTGTGGTCACCGTGCCCGTGACCATGAACGTGACCGAGTTCGGGCTCTCCCCTTCGACCAAGCAGGTGGACCTGGCCACGGCCCACCCCGGCGACCGCCTGACCTACTCCATCGTGCTGGACAACGCCGAGGCCACCTCCATCAGTGCCGTCCTCAGCGACACTATTCCCGCTAACACCACCTACGTGGCCAACAGCGTCACCGGCGGGGCGACCTACAACGCCACTCAAAAGCGCATCGAGTGGAGCGGCACCGTGTCTGGCGGCATCTCCCACACCATCACCTTCCAGGTGGATGTCAACGCGCCTCTTTATGACCACACCTCCATCCTCAACACCGCCCTCATCGAGGACCAGACCAACGGCATCGAACACTGGCGTCAGGTGACGACGGACATCAAGGCCCCGGTCTTGACTGATTCGTACAAGAGTGTGACCCCTCAGATGGCCTCCCCTGGTGATACCCTCACCTTCACTGCCGTCATGCGCAACACGGGGCGCGCCGACGCTGTAGGGCTCACCCTTACGGATCCTATACCTGACCATGCGACCTACGTGCCCGGCAGCGTCACCGGCGGGGCCACTTACAACACTGCCCAGGACCGCATCGAGTGGAGCGGGACCATCCCGGTGGGTGGCTCCGTGACCGTGACCTTCCAGGTTACAGCGGACCTGACCACTAACGGGCTACCCATCATTAACCAGGCCACCATCAGCCACCCCTGGGCCTACACGACCTATGAATACGCTGCGGCTGGTGTGCTGACCGGGGCCGACATCCTGGTGGTGGAGAACGACTACACGGGCACCAATGTGCGCGACACCTATACAGGGGCTCTGGAAGCCAAGGGCTATGCTCGCTACGACTTCTTCCCGGCGGACTACGTCGGCACACCGCCCACAACTACTCTGCGAACCTACCCGGTGGCCATCTGGTACGGGGGCTGGGATAAGTGGGGTTTGAGCAGCACCGATCAAGCGGCTGTGAAGGATTACCTGAACAGCGGCGGCCGGCTGCTCCTCACTGGCGACTACATTGCCAGGGGCACGTGGCCTCAGTCTTTTCTCACGGATACCCTCCATATCGAGTACGTGCAATACGCCCCTTGGGGCGATAAGGGGGTGGTGGGCATCGCCGGCGAGATCCTGGAAGGCATTTCCTCCACCATCCAAAGTTACACTCCCGATATCATCGAGCCGGCCGACCCCCTGGCCGTGCCCATCATCGAGTACTCGGGGGTGGCAACGGGCACAGCGGGTGTCCGCTTCACCGACGACAATAGCCGCTGCGTTTTCCTAAGCTTCGCGTTCGAGAAAGTGACGGAGCAAACTCAGCGCGAGGAAATGATGGGGCGCATCATGGGTTGGCTCTACGGCTCGAGAGTTTACCTGCCCCTGGTGCTGAAGGGCTACTGAGCGACGACTTCTACACGGGCTTCTTGCACTTGGAGAACTACCGCCCCACGCTGGGGGTTGACACCACCTCCGCCGATGGCCGCAGCTTCGAGGTGGACGGCGCCTACTGGGAGCAACAGGTCAGCGACTACATGATGCGGGCGGTGGTTGTGCTTCGCTAGCCTTCGCGCCCTCCCCCTCGCAGGGGGAGGGGTGGGGTGAGGGTGGTTGGTTTGCGGAGACCCACCCTCCCCCGGCCCCTCCCTGCCAAGGAGGGGAGAGTAAGAATGCAATCCGGGCGGCGGTGGTGCAGAGTAACCGTCACGCCCTCTCCCTGGTGGGGGGAGGGTTGGGGTGAGGGTGGCTGGTTTGCGGAGACCAACCCACCCCCGGCCCCTCCCTGCCAGGGAGGGGAGAGCAATGAAAAAAAGGGGGCAGATGCAGGCTTCGATCTGCCCCCTTTCTTCTTCTCAAGACTTCCGAAGTTTGTGGAAACTTCGGAAGTCTGGCAGTGGGCGTGGGGCGTCAGGCTATCTCTTTCAAGTCAATAGGGCGCTGCGACTGGGTGAGGAGCAAAGGAGGGGCCTTGCCTAAGACGGCCTCGGCGCTGATGACGCACTTCTTAACGTCGCGCCGCGAGGGGATCTCGTACATCACGTCCAACAGAGCCCTCTCAATGATGGTCCTCAGGCCCCGCGCCCCGGCCTCGTGCTTCATGGCCTCCTCGGCCGCCGTATCCAATGCCTCTTCGGTGAAGATTAGCTCCACGTTGTCCAAAGCCAACAGCCGCTGGAATTGTTTGGTGACGGCGTTCCTGGGCCGGATCAGGATCTCGATCATATCCTGCCTGGTCAGAGGGTCAACGCTGATGACCAAGGGCAAGCGTCCAACCAGCTCCGGGATCATGCCGTACCTCATCAGGTCATCGGGAACGACCTGCTTAAAGAGCCTGGCGATTCTCTTTTCTTCATCCTCTTTCTGCAGCCTGGCGGTCTCTCCCTTCAAAAAGCCTACCTGCCCTTTCGTCCCGATGCGCTCGGCCACGATCTTATCCAGGCCGTCGAAGGTGCCGCCACAGATGAAAAGAACGTCGGTGGTATCAATCTGGATGAACTCCTGGTGGGGGTGCTTCCGACCACCCTGGGGAGGGACGTTGGCTACCGTGCCCTCGATGATCTTCAGCAGGGCCTGCTGCACTCCCTCGCCGGAGACGTCACGGGTGATGGAGGGGTTGTCCCCCGTCTTGCGGGCCTTTTTGTCCAGCTCGTCAATGTAGACGATGCCCATCTCGGCCCGAGCCAGGTTGTAATCGGCGGCCTGGATCAGGCGCAGCAGGATGTTCTCTACGTCCTCGCCCACGTACCCGGCCTCGGTCAGGGCGGTGGCATCGGCGATGGCGAAGGGGACGTCCAGGATCCTGGCCAGGGTTTGAGCCAACAGTGTCTTGCCGCAGCCAGTAGGCCCGATGAGCAGGATGTTGCTCTTCTCCAGCTCCACGTCATCGGCCTCGGCTCTGGCGTTGATGCGCTTGTAGTGGTTGTACACCGCCACCGAAAGCACCCTTTTGGCGTCATCCTGGCCGACCACGTATTCGTTCAGGCGCTCGTAGATCTCTTTGGGCGAGGGAATCGTTTCCAGGAAGAACTCCTCTTCGGGTGACGGGGGGGCTTCCTCTGCCAGAATCTCCTGGCACAGGTAAACGCACTCGTCACAGATGTAGACCGAGTCGGGGCCGGCTATCAGGCGATTGACTTCATTCTGACCTCGCCGGCAAAAAGAGCAGTATTGTTCGTCCGGTCGAATCCTGGCCATCTTGGCCTACCTTTCTTCGTGAAGACGTGATACGTGAAGCGTGAAACCTAGCGCGGCATAGCCGCAACCAAACCCTGCTGTCATTGCGAGGGCGCGCCGTTTGCGCCCGAAGCAATCCCCGCGTCACCAGGAGATTGCTTCGCAAACTGCGCTCGCAATGACAGTCCCGCAACATTCTCGCGGACAACGCAAATGTTGCGGAGTAACATTGTAACTCCCTGATCACGCATCACGCATCACGTTTCAGTTTCACCCTCGACCTTCTCTTTGCGCGGTCTCAACACCTCGTCAATGATGCCGTACTCGATGGCTTCCTGGGGGTTCATGAAGTAATCTCGGTCGAAGTCCCTGGTGATTCGCTCCACCGATTGCCCCGTGTGGCGGGCCAGGAGGTTTTTGAGCAGGTCCTGCATACGCAACAGCTCCCGGGCCTGGATCTCCACGTCGGGGGCGTAACCCCGTGCTCCACCACCAGCAGGATGCATGTGGATGGTGGCGTGGGGCAGGGCGTAGCGACGGCCCTTCATGCCAGCGGCCAGGAGAACAGTGCCCAGGCTGGCCGTCCAGCCCACGGCGATGGTGGAGATAGGAGCCTGCACCTGTTGCATGGTGTCGTAGATGGCCAGGCCAGGGTATATCTCGCCGCCAGGGCAGTTGACGTAGAGAGAGATCTCCTTGTCTGGATCCTCTCGATCCAGGAAAAGCAGTTGGGCCACAATCACGTTAGCTACCTGATCGTTGATGGGTGTACCCAGGAAGATGATCCGCTCTTTGAGAAGCAGGGAATAGATGTCGTACATCCGCTCGCCGCGGCCTGTGCTCTCGATGACGTAGGGGATCAGGGATTTCATTCTACTTCACTCCTTTCGCTCGCGTTCTCATGGTGTAGTATCGGTTTACCTAACCGCCACCCCATTACCCGTTTGTTTTCTCAACCTTCATCACCGCCGGGCGGTGTTTCCACCTCGCCCCTGGCAATGGCTACCAGTCGCTGCAAGGCTTTGTCTACTCCGCCGGATTCGATCTCTAGCCCTTCTAACTCGACGAACTTGCTCAAGGCCAGGGAGCGCTTTAGTCTCTCCTCGACTTCGGGGGAGATCTCCTTGCGAAACTCCTCTCGGGTCAGTTTTCTCATCTCCAGGTAGTTGTCGAGGTTCAGACCCTGCTTCTTGAGTCTCAGATCGAGGTCTTCGAGCCAGTCATCAATTTCTCGCTCCAGCAGCAGAGGGGGGAACTCTATCTCGGATCTCTCCACCAGGGCGGTCAAGGCTCGATTGGGGAATCCCTCTTCGGCTTTGGCCTGGAGCTCACGACGTAGTTCGGCCTTGAGGTCCTCCAGAGTTTCATAGCTGCCAACGGTGCGAGCCAGGTCGTCGTCTATGCCGGGCACTACCTGTTCTTTCAAGTCCTGGAGGTGGACCTTGAAGTGAGCTTGCTGGCCAGCGAGTTTCTTATTCTCGGAATCCTCCGGGTAAGTCAGCGTGAACTCCCGCTGTTCGTCAACGATCATGCCCAAAAGCTTGTCGCTGAAGCCAGGTAGTGGATAAGAGGAGTCAGCCTCCAGGATCAGCTCCCTTCCCTCGCTGCCAATAACTGTCTCTCCTTTAACCGTGCCCTCAATGTCCACTATAGCCAGATCGCCCCATTGAGCGGGTCGTTTTACGGGCTCCCAGAGGATGTTTTGCTCCTGAATTCTTTTGAGGGCCTCGTCTATATCTTCCTCTCTGACTGCCTCCTCTTCAGGCTCCAGTCGCATCTGCCGGTAGTCGCCCAGTTCAACCAGCGGAGCCAGAGGCACCACCATCTTTAACACCAGGGGGTCGGTTTCGTAATCGGTGATGGTCGCCTGGTCGAAGGGTTCGAGGCCGGTTTCCTCTAAAGCCTCTCTGTAAACGGCGTTTCCCAATTCGTCCACCACTTCCTGGTACAGGACTTCTTGGCCAAATATGCGGGCCACGACGTTGTAGGGCGCTCTGCCGGGGCGGAAGCCCGGAATTTTGGCCCGTCGTGAGATGCGCCGGGCAGCATTTTGCAGGGCCCGTTTGGTTCGCTCCTCGTCAACCTCGATGGTCAAGGCCACTTGACAGTTCTCTAATCTCTCTGTCTCTACTTTCAATGCCTCAGTACTCTCCTTTCTCGCCGGGAGATTATAGCACAAAACGCTGGGCTAGTCCAACTAGCGTGAAACGTGAAGACGTGAAACGTGAAGACGTGAAACGTGAAGACGTGAAACGGGAGATCACGCATCACGTTTTACGCATCACGTTCGCTTTGTACAATGGGCTCATAGCTCGCAGCTTCTGGACGATGCCGGGCAGGATCTCCAGCACGTAGTCAACGTCCTCCGTGGTGTTCTCCCTCCCCAGGGTCAGGCGCAAGCTGCCGTGGGCCACTTCATGAGGGATGCCCAGGGCCAGTAGCACGTGAGAGGGCTCCAGGGAGGCCGAGCCGCAGGCCGAGCCGCTGGAGGCACAGACCCCCGCCAGGTCTAAATTGAGCAACATGGACTCCCCCTCGATGTATTTAAAGACGAAGCTGGCGCTGTTGGGCAGGCGGTTGGTGGGATGGCCGGTAAGCGCTACCTCGACGATTCTCCCCAGGACGCCCTCGATCAGGCGATCCCGCAGGGCGGCGATGCGCCGATTGTTGGCCTCCAGCTCTTCGTAGGCTATCTTCAGCGCTGTGGCCAGTCCGACGATGTAAGGCACGTTCTCGGTTCCAGCCCTGTAGTTGCGCTCGTGGCCGCCACCAGTCTGGGTCGGCAGCAGGGGCACACCCTGGCGCACGTAGAGCACACCGACCCCCTTCGGGCCGTAGAATTTGTGCGCCGAGAGGGAAAGGAGGTCAACGTTCAACTCATTTACGTCCAGGCCCAGAGTGCCACCAGCCTGCACAGCATCGGTGTGGAAAGGAACGCCCTTCTCCCTGGCGATCTGGCCGATCTCGGCGATGGGCTCAATGGTGCCCACTTCGTTGTTGGCGTACATGATGCTGATGAGAGTAGTGTTGTCCTTGATGGCTCGGCCGACGTCGTCGGGATCAACCAGGCCGTGCTGATCCACGGGCAGGTAGGTGGTCTCGAAGCCGAAGTGCTTCTCCAGTTGCTCGCAGGTGTGGCTCACGGCGTGGTGCTCGATAGAAGAGGTGACGATGTGGTTTCCTTTTCCCAGGTTGCGCCGTGACCAGCCCACGCCGCGCAGGGCCAGGTTGTCGCTCTCGGTCCCACAACTGGTGAAAATCACCTCTCTGGGCTGGCAGGCCAGGATATCGGCCACCGTGCGCCGGGCTTCGTCAATGGCCTTGGCCGCTTCCTGCCCCAGCCCGTAGATGCTGGAGGCATTGCCGTACCTGGTGCCAAAATAGGGAAGCATAGCCTCCACCACCCGCGGATCAACGGCGGTAGTGGCGGCGTGGTCCATGTAAATCATCTTCGAGGGTTTCTGCATTTTCTTCCTCCGCCAATCGTCTAAGTTATTCTAGCACGTCCACTGATTTCTGTCAAGGAGAATTGGCTATCAGGCCCTACTTAGCGCCTGGATTTGCCATTTTCGGAGTTGTGTTATATCATAGTGGAAGTGTAACGTAAAACGTCAATCACGCATCACGCATCACACATGAAAGTCTTCCTCCGCCTTTTAAGGTATCTAAAACCATATTGGCGCTGGGTGGTGACGAGTACGGTTTGCCTGGTGCTCCTCACCACCCTCAATCTGCTGCCCCCTCTTTTCCAGAAGCAGATCGTTGACGATGTGGTCGGCCAGCGCCTGCTGGATCGCCTGCCCATGCTTGTTTTGGGGCTGATCGGCGTCTACGCATTGACCCAGTTTCTGCGCTCCGTTGATCTGTATCTCCGACATGTCCTGGGGGAGAAGTTTATCCTCGATCTTCGCGTTCTCCTCTACGACTATCTGCAGCGCCTGTCCATCTCCTTTTTCGAGAATCAACAGACAGGCGAGATCATGTCGCGCATCACCAACGACGTGAATGCCCTGGAGGACTTCGTCACCCACTCCACTGGATTTCTCATCGTTGACCTGCTGCGCCTGGTGGGGACAGCGGTCATTCTGTTCGTTTTGGACTGGCCACTGGCGCTTTTGACCCTGCTCCCAGTCCCTCTGCTGACCGTGGCCCTGCGTCTGTTCAACACCCGCGTGCGACCCATCTACCGCCAGATCCGCGACCGCCTGGGCGACATCAACGCCGAGCTGCAGGACAACATCTCCGGCATCCGGGTGATCCAGGCCTTCGGCCAGGAGCGGCACGAGCTGGACCGCTTTACCCGGCGCAGCACCCGCTACTACGAAGAGCGGGTGAAAGGCATTCGCTATTGGTCAACGTTTTTCCCGGCCATGGGCTTCGTGGCCTCGCTGGGCCTGGTCATCGTCCTGGGCTTCGGGGCGTATCGGGTCTTCACTGGCGCGCTGACCCTGGGTGGACTGGTGGCCTTTATCTCCTACGTGGCCTCATTCTACGAGCCTATCCACCGACTGGTGCAGATTGACAACACCGTGCAGCAGGCCATCGCCGCCGGGGAGCGGGTGTTCGAGCTGCTGGACACCGTGCCTGAGATCGAGGACGCGCCGGAGGCCATCGAGTTGCCCGCCATCCGCGGGGCGGTTGCCTTCGAGGGGGTCTCTTTCCGCTATGGCACGGGTGAGGAGGTGCTGCGCGACGTCAGCTTCGAGATGCAGCCCGGACAGGTGGTGGCTCTGGTCGGGCCCAGCGGGGCGGGCAAGACCAGCATCGCCAACCTGATCCCCCGCTTCTACGATCCGGTCAGCGGCCGAGTCACGGTTGGCGGCCACGATGTCAGAGAGGTCAGGCTGGCTTCCCTCCGCCGGCAGGTCTCCGTGGTGCTGCAGGATACCTTCTTGTTCAATGGGACGGTGCGCGAGAACATCATCTACGGCCAGCCAGATGCCAGCGAGGAGGAGATGATCGCCGCGGCGAAGGCGGCCTATGCCCACGAGTTTATCGTGAGTCTGCCCCAGGGTTACGACACCGAGATCGGCGAGCGAGGGGTGAAGCTGTCCGGCGGCCAGAAGCAACGCCTGGCGCTGGCGCGGGCCATCCTGACCGACCCCCGCATCCTGATTCTCGACGAGGCCACCTCTTCGGTGGACGCCGAGGCCGAGTATCTGATCCAGCAGGCATTGGAGAACGTGCTGGAAGGGCGCACCGCCTTGATCATCGCCCATCGGCTGTCCACCATCCGCCATGCCGACAAGATCATCGCCCTGGAAGATGGGCGCATCGTCGAGGTGGGCGATCATGGCGAACTCCTGGCCCGCGGCGGCCTCTACAGCCAGATGTACCGGCGGCAGTATGACTTAAGGCAATGAGGCAATGAGGCGATGAGGCGATGAGGCAATGAGGCAATGAGGCAATGAGGCAACAAGGCAATGAGGCGATGAGGCAATAAGGCAATGAGTAACTGCTCAGCCCGTGTCATTGCGAGGCACGGTTTTTGTGCCGAAGCAATCTCCAATTCGCGGGGTGGGGATTGCTTCGCTTTGCTCGCAATGACAGCCTGAGTAGTCACGGCAATGAGGGTTATTGGTTGAGCGACCCGGTGCCTCTGTGCTTTGTTTGGAGGTAGGTGACATGAAAGATGAGGCTAAGACAAAAGAACAGCTCATAAGTGAACTGATGGAATTGCGCCAGCGGGTCGCCGGACTGGAAGCGGTGGACACTGAGCGAGTGCGGGTGGTGGAGATACTGCAAGAGAGGGAAGAGCTGTATCGCTCCCTGATGGGAAACACCTACTTTGGGATCACGCTGGTAGACGTCAACTATAAAATACTTATGGTCAACGCTGCGATTGTCAGAAATTTCCGCAAGCCTGCTGGTGAGTTTGTAGGTCGAGAATGTTTCCGGGAATTCGAGAAGCGCGAGTCGGTATGCGCTCATTGCCCTGGGACGCGGGCCATGGCCACCGGGCAGTCGGCAGAGGTCGAGACTGAAGGGGTCCGTGATGACGGCAGCCGTTTTTCGGCCCGCATCCAGGCCTTTCCGACTATTGGACTAGATGGCACGGTGACTGGGTTCATTGAGATTGTGGAAGACATCACTGAGCGCAAGCGGACGGAGGAGGCGTTCCGCCAGCGCACGGCCCAGTTAGAGGCGCTGCGAGAGGTGGGGCTGGAGTTCACCGCCCAGTTGAACCTGGATGACCTTCTCCGCTCGATTGTCTCGCGGGCCGTTGAGCTGCTGGGAGGCAACTCAGGGGCCATTGACCTCTACCGGCCAGAACTTGACATGCTGGAGTGGGGGGTCTCTGTCGGTATGGATCATCCGTCACTTCGCCAGGCCTCAGTGCAAGCTTCTGAGCCTCTCCTCCGCCGGGGCGAGGGCCTCTGCGGCAAGGTCTGGGAGAGCGGCGAGCCGCTCATTGTGGACGACTATCATCGCTGGGAGGGGCGGGTGCCTGGCTGGGAGGGCTACCCTTTCCAGGCGGTGATGGGCGTGCCGGTCCGCTGGGGCGAGGAGTTCCTGGGGGTGCTGCAAGTCAGTGCCGCCCCACCGCGCACCTTCTCCCCGGCCGACGCCGAATTGCTCAGCCTGTTCGCCCACCAGGCCGCCATCGCCATCCGCAACGCCCGCCTGTACGAACAGGCCCGCAAGCTTGCCGAGCGGCTGACGGTGGTCAACCGCATCGCCAGAGTCGTTGGCACCACCCTCGATCTAGATGACCTGATGGAAACAGTGTACCGCGAGGTCACGTCTGTCTTCGAGGCCGATGCTTTCTTCATTGCCCTCTACGACGAAAAGGCCAACGAGCTGGACTACCGCCTGCGGGTGGACGAAGGGACGCGAGTGCCTCCAGAGCGACGATCCATAGGGACAGGATTGACCTCCCTGGTAGTCGCTGAGAAGAAGCCTTTGCTCATTCGGGATTGGGAACGGGAGCAGGACCGCCTGCCGACGCCCCGCGTGTGGGGGACGATGAAGCTGCCCGCATCCTGGTTGGGGGTGCCCATGCTGATCGGTGAGCGACTGGTAGGGGTCATCTCGGTGCAGGCCTACCGACCCCACACCTATGGCGAGGAGGAGCAGCAATTGCTCTCTACGATTGCCGACCAGGTGGCCGTGGCTGTGGAGAACGCCCGGCTGTATGAGCAAACGCAGCAGCAATCAGAACGTCTGGCCCAGACGCTGGCGATCAGTGAGTATTTACATCGGGGACTGGAGCTGCAACAGGTTTTGGAACACATCGCCCAGGGGACAGTCAGGCTGGGCTTCCGCCGGGCAGTGATCAATGTTTGCCAGCCTGGAGAGGAACTGGTGAGAGCGCGGGCCACGGCTGGCCTGGAGGAGCCAGAGCGAGAGGCGCTTATGGAAGCTACTTACCGCTGGTCTGATTTCCAGGCCCTCATGCGGGAGCAGTTTCGGATCAGCCGCTCCTACCTGATCCGCCACGAGGAGATGGATTGGGACAGAGATTTCCGGGGTGTCGTGGTTACTCCCAACTTGGAGGATCGCGGGCCTGGTTACTGGCATCCTGAGGACATGCTTCTGGTGCCCCTGTGGGGCAGCCGGGGTGAGCCAGTGGGATTGCTCTCGGCGGATGAGCCGGTGGACGGCCTTCTCCCTGACCTGAATACGATCCAGACGTTGGAGGCCTTCGCCAACCAGGCGGCCATCGCCATCCAGAACGCCAGGCTGTTCGAGGCGGAGAAACGAAGGGCCACCCAACTGGCCCTGATCAACGAGGTGGGCGATCAGGCAGCCTCTATCCTGGATCTGGACAGGCTGATGCAGGAAGTGACCCGCTCCATCCAGGAGAGTTTCAATTACTACAACGTGGCCCTGGTGCTTGTGGACGAGGAGCGCCACGAGGTGGTGCTGCGGGCGGTGGCCGGTGGCTTCGAGCACATAGCGCCGGGGGAGTATCGCCAGTCGCTGGACGAGGGCATCGTCGGCTTTGTGGCCAGAACGGGCCAATCCTGGCTGGCCAGGGACATCAACAATGACCCCCACTACGTCAAGGGCTTTCTCGGAGAAGTGCTCACCCGATCGGAGCTGTGTGTTCCCATCAAGCTGGGCGATAAGGTGATCGGCGCTCTGGACTTGCAGAGCATTCGCCTCAACGATTTCGATCAGTTGGACGTGGTGGCCATGGAGGCGGTGGCCGACCGGCTGGCCATCGCCATCCAGAATGCCAGGTTGTACGAGGAGACGAAACGGCGGGCTGGGGAGATGATGGCCCTGCACGAAACGACGCTGGACATCACGTCCCAGTTGGAGATGCAGTCTCTCTTGAATGCTATCATCGCCCGGGCCAGCGACCTGCTAGGGGCCACGGGAGGGCTGGTGCACCTCTACGACCCGACGAAAGAGAAGCTGGTGGCCGTTACGAGCTATAACCTGGAGCGAGACTATACCGGGTTGACACTTGGGGTGGGAGAAGGGGTGGCTGGTAAGGTGTTCCAGACGGGGGAGCCACTGATCATTGATGACCACTCCGCGTGGGCCGGGAAGGCGCCGCAGGTCAAAGATGCCTTTGCCCGTTCCATTATCGGCGTACCGCTCAGGTGGAAAGAGCAAGCCATCGGGGTGCTCGACATTATGGACAACGTGAGAGTGGGGGCTTTCGATGAGCAGGACCTGCGGCTATTGATGCTCTTCGCTGACCAGGCGGCCATCGCTATCCAAAACGCACAACTATATGAGAAGGTCGAACGAAGCCTGGAGCAGTTGACGGCCCTGCGCCAAACGTCTTTGGACATCACGGCCAGGCTGGATATAACGACCCTGCTGGAGGCTATCTTGCAGCGGGCCACTGAGCTGCTCAGAGCCAAGGGAGGAGGAATCTACCTGTACGATCCCACCCGTCAGGAGCTTAAGGTTGCTGTTGACTGCGGCCTGAAGCGAAGTGTGGTGGGCACCACACTCAAGCTAGGTGAAGGCTTGTCTGGTCGCGTGGCGCAGACAGGTGAGCCAATGATTGTGGATGACTATCGAACTTGGCCAGGCAGGAGCAAGCAGTATGACGAAGACCTGTTCACGGCTGTCGTTGAGGTGCCTCTAAAGTGGCAGGATCAGGTCATTGGGACCATTGCCATTATTGATGATATCGAGGAAAAAGGTTTCACTGAGGAAGACGCTCAGCTCCTGAGCTTTTTCGCCGACCAGGCGGCCATCGCTATCCAGAACGCGCGGCTGTTCGAGGAGACGCAGCGGCGGGCTCGCCAGTTGCAGACCGTGGAGGAGGTGGGGCGAAAGGCCTCCGCCATCCTCGACCTGGATGAATTGTTCCCCTACGTGGTCAAGGCCATCCAGCAGAATTTCGGCTATTATCACGTGGACATCCTCCTCGAAGACCAGGCTACAGGCTACCTCGTTTTCAGAGCCAGCAGCGATGCTGCAGTGGAAAAGGTCTGGAGAGAACAAGACTTGCGTTTCAAGATCGGCGAGGAGGGATTGATCGGTTGGGTGGCCCACACCGGCCAGCCCCTTCTGGCCAACGACGTCAGCCAGGAGCCTCGCTATCTTCCAGACGAGCTGCTTCCTGAGACCAAATCCGAGTTGGTTGTGCCCCTGAAAGTGGGAGAGCAGGTGGTAGGGGTGTTGGATGTGGACAGCGACAAGCTCAACGCCTTCGACGAGGACGACGTCTTCGCCCTGCAAACCCTGGCCAACCAGATCGCCATCGCCATCGAGAACGCCCGGCTGTACGAGGCCGAGCAAAGGCGGCGACAAGAGGCGGAGACCCTGCGCCAGACGGCCCTGGCCCTCACCAGCGCCCTGGATCGGAACCAGGTCGTCGGACGCATCCTGACCCAGTTGCAGCAGGTGGTGCCATACGACAGCGCCTCGGTCCAACTCCTGCAAGGGGACAGGCTGGTGATCATCGGCGGACGGGGTTTCCCTAACCTGGAGGAGCTTCGCGGTGTCTCCTTCCCCGTAGACAGCGACAACCCCAACCGCGAGGTGATGCGCACCCTTGCGCCTTTCATCGTGGAAGATGCCCCGGCGGTGTACGAGGGATTTCGACACGGCCCGCACCTGCAGACCGTGATCCGCTCCTGGCTGGGAGTGCCCATGCTCATCGGCCAGCGGCCGGTGGGCATGATCGCCCTGGACAAGAGTGAGCCGGGCTTCTACACCGAAGAGCACGCGCGGCTGGCCCAGACCTTCGCCGCCCAGTCCGCCATCGCCATCGAGAATGCGCGGCTGTACTATGAGAGTCAAAGACGCGCCGAGGAGATGGCCGCCCTGCGTGAAGTGAACGTGGCCACCCTGTCCACTCTGGAGCGAGATCAGGTGTTCGAGATCATGCTCGACCAGTTGGGCACCGTCATTGACTACGATACGGCGGCCATAAAGATCATTACCCCCGACGGAAGGGACCAGATGATGGCCGGTCGGGGTCCCGTGATCTATGACCAGGCCATGTGGAACGGTTTCGATGTGAGGGACAACAAACTCGTGCAGGAAATGAGAAAAACCAGGCGGCCAGTGGTGATCCACGATACTCACACCGATGAGCGCTATGAGAGGATCGGGGACTGGCAGCCGTTCCGCTCCTGGCTCGGAGCCCCACTGTTCGTGAGGGGCGATTTGATCGGCTATCTGGCGGTAGAGAAAACTCCCCCCGGCTTTTACGATGAGAACACCATCAAGCTCCTGGGCGACTTTGCCTATGCCGCGGCCATTGCCCTGGAGAACGTCAGGCTGTTCGAGGAGGTCGAAAAGCGCCGCGTGTACCTGGAAGGGGTGCTGGGATCTGCCCCCGACGCTATCGTGACCCTGGATGCGCACCAGCGGATCGTGGAATGGAACAAGGGCGCGGAGAGATTGTTCAGGTACTCCCGGCAGGAAGTGATCGGCCAAAACATTGACGACCTGGTCACCAGCCCCGATGTGCTGGAGGAAGCAGTCGGGTTTACGCGAATGGCCATGAGTGGGAAGGAAGTGCCTCCCACAGAGACCGTCCGCTATCGAAAGGATGGCTCCCCCGTGGACGTCATCCTGGCCGGGTCTCCGATCCTGGTGGGGGAGGAGTTCATCGGGGCCGTGGCGGTCTACACCGACATCACCGTCCGCAAGCGGATGGAGGAAGAGTTGCGCGCTATGGCCCTCCTTGATGACCTCACCGGCCTGCACAACCGGCGGGGGTTCTTCACTCTGGCCGGACAGCAGTTGAAGACGGCCGACCGGATGAAATGGAGAATGTTGCTGCTTTTCGCCGACTTCAACGGCCTGAAGTGGATCAATGACACCTTTGGCCACCCTGCAGGAGACCAGGCGTTGATCGAGGTGGCGGAGGTTCTCAGGGAGACTTTTCGCGAATCGGACATCATCGCTCGCATCGCTGGAGACGAGTTTGTGGTTCTGGCCCTGGAGACCGATGGGGACAGTGCCGAGATCATTGTTGCTCGCTTGCAAGGGAACCTGGAGGCCCGCAACGCCAGGCCAGGCCGCCGTTACAAGCTGTCGTTGAGTATGGGTGTGGCCCGCTACGCTCCGGAATCTCCCTGTTCCACAGAGGAACTGGTAGCCCGGGCGGATAGAGCCATGTACGAGCAGAAGGAGAAACGTCAATGGATAGTGCCACTCAACTGACACCAGCCCATGAACAACTGCCGAGAGAGATCGCCACCCCTCCCTATCCCCCCCAGGTAGGGGGGGAGGGGGGGGTGGCGGAGGAGGAGCTGTGTCGGGAGCGTGACCTGGCTGGGGCACTGGTGGAGGCGGCGGCTGTGGTCAGCAGCACCCTGGATCCTGACCAGGTGCTGGACCGCATCCTGGAGCAGGTCAGCCGCGTGGTACCCAACGACGCGGCCAACATCATGCTCATCGAAGAAGGCGACCAGGCGCGCCCTGTCCGCTGGCGCGGCTACGAGCGCTTCGGGGCCGAGGAGTTCATCTCAGCAGTTGTTTTCCATCTTCCAGATGTGCCTGGCCTGCAGCGAATGTTGGAGAGCAGGGAGCCACTGGTCATCCCTGATACGGCCAACTGGCCAGACTGGGTGCGCATCCCGGTGACAGACTGGCTGCGGTCGTATGCCGCTGCGCCCATCGTCGTGCGTGGCGAGGTGATCGGGTTCCTCAACGTGGATAGCGCCACCTCCAACTTCTTCACTCAGACCGACGCTGAGGCCCTGCGTGCCTTCGCCGGCCATGCTGCTGTCGCCATCGAGAACGCGCGGCTGTATCAGGAAGCTCAGCAGGAACTGGCTGAGCGCAAACGAGTGCGGGAGGCGCTGCGGGAGAGCGAGCAGAAATACCGGACATTGGTAGAACAGTCACTGCAAGGACTGGTGGTCATACAAAACTTCCGCATTGTGTTCGCCAACACTGCCTTCGCCGAGATCTCTGGATACACCATTGAGGAGTTGTTGTCCCTTTCCCCTGAACAAGTGAGGGCGATGGTGCATCCTGAGGATCAAGCGCTCGTCTGGGGGCGTTTTAGGGACCGCTTGGAGGGGAAACCGGTATCTCCCCACTATGAGTATCGTGGAGTTCGGAAAGACGGGGCGGTGCGTTGGCTGGATATGTACGCCAATCGCATCGAATATCAGGGGCAACCTGCTGTGCAAGCCACATTCGTAGACATCACCGAGCGTAGGCGGGCAGAGGAGGCGCTTCGGGAATCTGAAGAACTATACAAAACGCTGGTGCAAACATCTCCTGATGCGGTGACAGCAACTGATTTGGAGGGACGCATTACTTACGTATCCCAACGGACATTGGACCTGCACGGTTTTGCAAGCGCTGAGGAGTTACTTGGAAGGAGCGCTTTCGAGCTGATCGCTGCGGAAGACCACGAAAGAGCGATAGTGAACCTTCGGAAGACCCTGGAGGAAGGATTCATCAGAAACAAGGAATACGTCTTGCTGAAGAAGGATGGAACTCGCTTTGCCGGCGAACTGAGTGCCGCCTTGATTCAGGATGCTGATGGGAAACCGAAGGCCTTCATTGCCACTACGAGGGACATCACCGAGCGCAAGATGGCGGAGAGGGCGTTGGAGCGGCGAGCGAGCCAGTTGGCTATGGTGAACGAGATTGGGCGGCAGATCGCTTCTATTCTTGAGCTCGACCAGTTGCTACATCAAATAGTCCATTTACTGAATGAAGCTTCTGGTTATCGCTATGTCTCTATCTTTCTGCTTGACGAAGACTCCAACGACCTGGTGCTCAGGGCAGGGGCGGGAGACAGAATGGTACCGGACGGCACGCGGATTCCCCTTGAGGCCAGGTCAATCAACACCCACGTGACCAGAACTGGCGAGCCCCTCTTGGTCAACGATGTTTCGCAAGAGCCCCTGTATCTATTGATAGAGGAGATGGCCGACACCCGGTCGGAGTTGTGTGTTCCCATCAAGGTCAAGGGTCAAGTCATCGGAACGCTGGATGTGCAGAGCACTGAGCTTCACGCTTTCGATGAGAGCGACCTATCCACTTTGCAAACCCTCGCCCACCAGGCGGCCATTGCCATTGAAAACGCCCGCCTCTTCGCCGAAACCAAGCGAAATGCCAACGACCTGACCCTTCTCCTCGGCACCAGCACTGCCATCTCCTCCACCCTCGACCTGGATGAGATCCTGGAAACGGTAGCCCATCAGATCACCACCTCCCTGGTGGCCACCTTCTGCCGCATCACCTTGCTGGACGAGACCAGGGAGAACCTGGTCATCCGGGCTACCTCTCCCATTCGGGATCAGGAAGCGACGGGCGCCCTCGGCCGGCGATGCCCCCTGGCCACGGTCCCCTGGCACCGGCAGGTGATCGAGACCGCTGAGCCGGTCATCCTGCGCCAGGACGTGCCAGAGCGGGCCCTGTCGGATGAGGAACGCGAGATCGCTCTCACCGAGGAGGTGAAGTCGGCGGCGCTGATCCCTCTGATCGTGGGGGGCCGCGTGCTGGGGGTGATCTCCCTGGGAGAGGAACGGAGCTGGGAGCGCAGCCCCTTCACCAGGGAGAAGGTGGAACTTTGT
>Ga0194126_10001405_pt1 | contig 40456 bp, 26 predicted proteins | sample TA2KigC150mmetaG_FD_148641 | JGI IMG/M metagenome (GOLD analysis project Ga0194126, IMG submission 148641) | Freshwater microbial communities from Lake Tanganyika, Tanzania - TA2015035 Kigoma Deep Cast 150m | ecosystem: Environmental > Aquatic > Freshwater > Lake | place: Tanzania: Lake... | reverse complement strand
GCGACATTGCAAGGTTGACGTGACATTAGTGGAAATGTAACAGTTTGCTTTTTGGGTTTTTTCCTGATTAATGCCATGTAATTTTTCCTTTCTTTTTCATTATCCACCCTCAGAACTAAGCAAAAACATAATAAATCTTTATTGCAATTAAAACAATCTGCAATCATACTTCTGCGCCCCGAAATCCGGAAACTGTTGCACGAACATTCTCTATTATAACGAAAGCTTAACCGTCTTTCAATACGGAGTCAATAATTAAGCATGGTGTCCCCGGAATTGGTCAGCGTTAACCAATCATCAACAATATAATCACAAATCAAGGTGTGACCCCATTCCCGCACATTCCACCGCAGTGGCAACCCTCTGCTCATATTGTATATCGACCTGATATAATATTCAGGATTTCAGAACTTGACATACTGTTATTGTTGAATTAACATAAAAGCCATGATTTCAGTAGATGAAGCAAAAAAAATAATTATAGAAAATGTACACCCTTTAGAGCCGGTACAGGTTCATTTTCAGGATGCATTAGGGTTTTGTCTTGCCGAAGAGGTACTGTCCGATATTGACATGCCCCCTTTCAACCGTTCTGCAATGGATGGGTATGCGGTGGTTGCAGAGGATACGATCGTTGCTCCCGTCATATTGAAAATTATTGAGAATATAGCGGCGGGCGGTATGCCGGAGAAAAAAGTATCCCGCGGATGTGTTTCCAAAATTATGACAGGCGCGTCTGTTCCCGAAGGGGCCGATGCGGTGGTTAAGTTTGAAGATACGGAAGATACAGAAGATGAAAGTCGGGTAAAAATAGTGAAATCCGTAAAGGGCGGAAGCAATATTTCAAAACGTGGCGAGGATATGAAAGTCGGGCAGATAGTTCTTCATGCAGGCATGCCGGTTCGTCCGCAGGAGATCGGAATACTTGCAACGGTGGGAAAGTCTAAGGTGAAAATATATCCGGCGCCGACCGTTGGCATCATTTCTACGGGAAATGAACTGGTAAATGTTGAAGAAAAACCCTCCTCTGTACAAATCAGAAACAGCAATAGTTACTCTCTGGCATCTCAGGCACGACGAATGAATACGGCGGTGGAAATATTCGGCATTGTAAGAGATAGGAAAGAGGAAATCGTAAGGGAAATAAAAAAGGGGCTGCAGAAGGATATTTTGATTCTTTCCGGCGGTGTTTCAATGGGGGAATATGATCTTGTCGGTGACGTATTGAAAGAGTTAGGGGTGTGCATTTATTTTGAAAAGGTGGCGCTGAGGCCGGGCAAGCCTGTAATATTTGGGAAAAAAGACAAAACATGGATATTTGCACTGCCCGGAAATCCTGTGGCCTCGTTGGTGACGTTTGAATTGTTTATCTATCCCGCCATACGAAAATTAATGGGATTTTCTTCCCTTAACCGAATAGTTGTAAAAGCCGTATTGAAAACCGACGTTTCCACAAAAAGAAAACGCCGTGAATTTCGCCCGGCAGTGTATCAATGGAAAGAGAGTGAATTGTCCGCCTCTCCTGTCGAATGGCATGGTTCTGCCGATTTACTGGCAACAACAAAGGCGAATTGCCTGCTTATTATTCCTGAAGAAGTTGAAAAACTTTCCAAAGGACAATTGGTTGATATTATTCTTCTCGATAACAACTATTGAGAAATAAAGCAATTACTCACATTACAGGTCTTTCCTTTTTATCAATTCTTTTTTTCTGCCTTTCTTTTCCGCCTGCAGATATGGGATATTGCGCATGGTTTGCTTTTGTACCGTGGTTTATTCTTATTATCAGGGGAAAGAGGTTTGTATATCTTTCATCGTACTTTATAGGATACCTTTTCTTTTTCACAGAACTTTCATGGCTGCGGTATGTTACCTATGCGGCATGGTTGTTGCTAAGTCTTTATTGTGCTCTTTATTTCCTCTGCTTTGCCTTTTGCATCAGAAGGATTGTTTTAAAATTAAAGTTGCCCTTTGTTTTTATTGCTCCGTGTATTTGGGTATCACTGGAATATATACGATCTTATCTGTTCTCAGGGTTTCCCTGGTTTTTTGCAGGTCATACTCAATACCGTTATTTGCCGGTGATACAAATAGGTGATATTGCCGGTGTTTCCGGGATATCATTTTTGGTTATTATGGGGAATGCATACATTGCATGGCTGATTGCACATTGCTTTATTAAAAATAAAAGTGAACGGGAAAATGCAGCTCTTTGGATAGGACGAAAACAGGATTTTATTTATTTGTCGTATATTTTACCGGTACTGTTGGTCATTGGGGCATTAGTGTACGGAGCCTTTTGGTTAAAAAGTTACAAACCGTATGAAGGACCTGCGATATGTCTGGTGCAGGGGAATATACCGCAGGAGGTTAAAACCGAATCATCGGAAGAGGAAGAGATAGACACGTTAAAGAAATATTATGATTTATCTCTGCGTGTTAAAGGAGAACCGATTGATCTTGTTGTATGGCCTGAAACGATGGTGCCGGGAATATTGAACATAAATCCGGGTGTTACGGGGAGAAAAATTGATTATTTGTCACAGCTTACCGCAGTTCAGTTGGCGCAGGAATTAAATGCGAACCTTCTCCTGGGAGGTATTTCGCTCTTTCTTTTTGAAGACGACCAGAAATATTTTAATAGCGTCTATTTTTATGGAAGAAATGGGAAATTGCTGGAACGATACGATAAGATACATCTTGTTCCGTTTGGGGAATTTACCCCCCTGAAAAAATATTTCCCCTTTTTATCAAAACTTGTGCCGTATTCTGTCGGATTGTCGCATGGGGAGAAAAGCACATTGTTTCATCTTAAGACATTACAGGATCAGGATTTCAATTTTGGAGCATCTATTTGCTATGAAGATACGGTTCCGTCTTTGATAAGAAAACTGAAAAGGCAGGGGGCTGATTTTGTATTTAATGTGACGAATGACGGATGGTTTCATAATAGCGCGGAATTGGAACAACATCTTGCAATTATGGTATTTAGAGCAGTAGAAAATCGTGTGTGTATGGCACGGGCGGCAAATACGGGGATATCTGCTTTTGTAGGACCCGATGGGACGATTTATGATAAATTAACTGATGTGGAAGGACGGCAAAAAGAGATAAGCGGCACCATCTTCAACCGAATTCGGCTTATAAAAAAAAGGAATACTTTTTACACATTATTCGGAGAATGGTTTTCCATTATTTGCGTAACAGGCACTGGCGGCATGATTTTATCTTCTTTTTTTAAAAGACTTTACACTTGACATTTTATAAATAGTAAACGTATAATCACGCCTTTATTGTTAACTATTATATTTTATTATACTTGTGAAAAATAAACATTTTCCGCGGAGGATCATTTTCAGGGAAACAAAATGCATCCATTAGACTTCATTTTAGGCTTCGTTTCAACAGATATGGGAATAGACCTTGGCACTGCAAATACCCTTGTTTGCATACCGGGGCACGGCATTGTATTATCGGAACCTTCTGTGGTTGCGGTGAAGCCGGGCACAAATAAAGTTCTTTTAAACGGAAGAGCGGTGGGAATTGTTGCAAAATCAATGCTGGAAAAGGCCCCGAGCAGTATTTCCGTTATTCGTCCGCTTAAAAACGGAGTTATCGCGGATTTTGATATTACGGAGGCAATGCTTAAATATTTTATCACAAAGGTTCACAAACGCAAATGGGGAGTGCGTCCGCGAATATTGATTGCAATTCCATCCGGGATTACAGCGGTAGAAAAACGTGCAGTGGTGAATTCCGCAGAGAGGGCTGGGGCGCGGGAGGTGTATCTTGTTTCTGAACCAAAGGCTGCCGCGATTGGAGTCGGACTTCCCGTAGGAGAACCTGAAGCAAGTATGGTTGTTGATATTGGCGGAGGCACGACGGAGGTTGCGGTGCTTTCGCTCGGGGATATATTCACCCATGAGAGCCTTAGAATTGCAGGAGACGAGTTGGATGAGTCTATTGTTCAGTATGTGCGAAAGACGTATAATCTTGACATAGGCCATCGGACAGCAGAACAAATAAAGATATCGATAGGATCCGCATATCCGCTGGAAGAGGAATTGACTATGGAAGTTCGCGGGAGAGATGCGATTGCCGGATTGCCAAGGGCGACAAATATTAGCTCCGAGGAGATCAGGGAGGCATTAAGAGAACCTATTGAAAAAATAGTATACGCAGTCAAAGCCACTCTGGAAAGAACCGCCCCGGAACTTGCATCTGATTTAATCACCAATGGTTTAGTGTTAGTGGGGGGGGGCGCTTTAATCAGAAGGCTTGATACATTGCTGGCAGAAGAAACCGGTTTGCCGGTGAAAGTTGCTGCTGATCCATTAACCGCCGTTGCACGGGGGACAGGATATCTCCTTGAAAATTTAGATTTGTTTAAAGCTGTTTTATACGATGAGGACATCCAAACCTAATATTAACGAGCTTTTATCTCATCCGCTTACTATTGCAACCCTTGTTCTCACCATTTCATTAATATTATTATTTTTACCTCTCAAAGTTTCAAACGGAATAAAAATGGCATGTGTGGTGCCCGTTCGTCCATTTCAGTGGGCAACATTCGTATGCAGTAAAACGGCTAGTGGCTTTTTTCATAGAATTGCGTCTGTTTGGAAGGAAAATGAGACGAAAACGCTGCTGGAAAATGAGATTGCTGAACTCAAAAATAAAATTATTGAACTACAGGATACCAATTACAGGTTACAGGATAAATTAATCTCAGTTTCTGAATTTAAAAAAGAACAAAAAAAACCAAAAGCTAAAATCATTCCGGCAGATATTATCGGATACGATACTTCAATTTTCAGGAGAAGTATTACCATTAACATTGGCACAAAACATGGTGTTAAAAATAATAATATTGTAGTAACGGATAATGCGTTAGTCGGATTGATTGCTGCTGCCGGACGAAGAACAAGCCTGGTTCAATTGATTACCGATCCCGCATCACGTATCCCGGGGAGAATACTTCAGACAAGAGATCAGGTTATCGTGGAAGGCAATGCATCTCCATTTTGCCAGTTAAAATATGTGCCAAGGTGGGCAGAGCTAAAAAAAGGGGATAACGTAATTACTTCCAATATCGGGTCATTTTATTTGTCTTCCTTTCCCGTTGGCACGGTGGTAGAGAGTGAGATAAAAGGCGGCGCTCTTTTTCAAAACGTAAAAGTGTTGCCGGCAGTAAATATAACAAAAATTGAAAATGTTTTGGTGATAAAGGAATAATATTCCATGCGCTGGATAACGTTTTTCTGCATATTGTTTTGCATTTCCCTCTTTCAATCAACCCTAATGAATTGGATTAATATTGGCATTGCGGTGCCAGATTTTTATTTTCCGTTAGTTGTTTTTTATTCTTTTTTTATTGATGTGAAACGAAATGTGATTACGAGTTGGTTCACAGGGATATCAAAGGATTTCTTTTCGGAGGGGGTTTTGGGAATCAATTCCATTTTTTTTGTTGCAGTGGGTTTTTTTATCTGGTCAATCAGGGGTATGTTGTTCAGAGGACATTTGCTGACAAAAATATTGGTCACATTTGTTTTTTCTATTGTATATAACATATTTTATGCCTTGCATACGGCGATAACTTACCGTTCACTGAATATTTCCTCAACAATTTGGATGATTTTTATATGTTCACTGTACACCGCCGCAGTTGCGCCATTTTTATTTTTCATTTTCGATAAGTTGCAACCCACCAGAAATTTGTATTTCATGGAAAAATAATCCATGTACCCCATCCGAAATAAAAGCATTTTTGTTATTTTTTTATTATTTGTCTTTTGTATTGTTGCAAGGCTTTTCTATTTGCAAATAATGGAGAGCAGCAAATACAAAGGCATATCAAAAACACGCAGAATCAGAAGCTACCCATTAGAGGCCGTTCGGGGGACGATTTTTGACCGGCATGGAAATGTTTTGGCGATCGATCATCATGCATTTGATATATCGGTTAAATACAGGAACTTGCTGTATTGCCATATTGTATACGGAAAGAATCCTGTCCAACGCATTACAGAGTTGCCGGCGCACAAGAATACGGACAAATCATGCAAAGAATGTCATGAAGATCTGGAGAAGTGGCTGGACGGTTTAGCCCGTGTGTTAAACACTTCGAGAGACAGGTTGTTAAAAAATTCTAAAAAAGCTGTTAAAAAAGTGGAACAGATTAAAAAAAACATGGAGAAGAAATTCGGGAGACCGATTCTTGTGAGAGAAGAAAATGGGTATTATCCTGTTATTTCCGATGTGACGCTGGAAAAGGCCATTCGAATAGAGATTGAAAAGGATATATTTCCCGGTGTGCGTGTCACGCCAAGATCAAAGAGGGTGTATCCGGAACAGGCGACTGCTTCTCATGTCATCGGGTACATGGGAAAACTTACCGGGAAGGAATGGGAGGAACACAGCGAAAAATGGGACAACTTCGTGCTGGATTCCAGCCGTTCGGAGGATGAAAATTCTTTGTTGCTGTATGATGGATACGCAAAAGACGACTTTATCGGAAGAACGGGTGTTGAGGCGATGTATGAAGATGAATTGCGGGGCATGCGCGGAAAAAGATTTGAAGAGATTATTTGTAAAAATACTCAGATAGAAAAGGTTGTTCTGGAAAGGCCGCCCGTTTCCGGGAATGATATCTATTTAACTATTGACAGCAAAATTCAGTCTCATGCGGAAAAAGCGCTAGGAAATAATCGAGGTGTAATTATTGTAATGGAACCGCAGACGGGAGAAATACTCGCTTTGGCAAACAACCCCCGGTATAACCCTAATACGCTTAATAACGATTTTACACGACTTAACAGAGATAGCAAAAAACCTCTGCTTAACAGGACAATACAGGGGGCATTGCCGCCAGGTTCTGTTTTTAAAGTTATTACGGCAATAGCAGCAATGAGCCAGAACACTATAAATTTACACACGAATTTTGAGTGTAATGGCTATACTAATTATAAAAATATAATCTTCCGATGCTGGTCTGACAGCGGGCATGGATCGGTGGCGATAGAAGATGCAATCCCGTTTTCGTGCAACGTTTTCTTCTTTGAGACAGCCAAGAGGCTTGAAAAGGAATTATTGTATGATTGGGCAAAAAAATTTGGCATCGGAGAGAAAACCGGCATTGATCTTTTATTTGAGAAAGCGGGAAATTTGCCGGATATTAAGACTACGGCAACGGCCATGAATGTTGCAATAGGGCAGGGGGCGCTGCTTACCACACCGCTTCAGTTGGTTCGGGTGTATGCCGCCATCGCGAACGGAGGCACGCTTGTTCAGCCGCATATAATGTCAAAAATTAAAAACAAGCAGGGAGAAATACTGAAAACGTTCAGCCCTGACACGGGGAAGAAAATCGATATGCGTCCGGAAATTTTGAGCGTGATACAGAAGGCCCTTCAGGAAGTTGTTACGCGCGGCACTGCAAAAAATAAAGGTTTGGAAGTATACAAGGTTGCAGGGAAAACAGGAACGGCAGAGACCGGCCGTAGAGATAATCATGCGTGGTTTGCCGGTTATGCGCCGTATGACAATCCGCAATATGTCTTTTTGATTCTTGTGGAGCATACTCAGGAACATGGCGGTACGATTGCAGGGCCTATTGCAAAGGAATTGATGTCTTTTTTATATCCGGAACTGGGGCAGTCATCTTAAAGGATAAGCGGGAGTATTCCCAAATTTTTGTAAAATTCCAAAAGAAACCATGGCTCGTTCCAAAGCTCCGGCTTTGGAACGTAATTGCTTGAGAAGATTCGCTTCTCATAACAGGAATCATGAGCTTCCGCCACAATTGTGTTCCCAGTCAGGAACTTGGGAACAAGAATGATGGATTTGCAAAAATTTGGGAATGCTCCCGGATGAAATATTAGGGAATTTTTTTGAGTAATAACACTATTTTATGATAGGCAGTATTCGTACCAAAAATTTTGATTGGATTATTTTTCCTGTGATATGCATCCTGTTGACAATCGGTGTGTTTTTTATTTTGAGCGCATCAAACGAGAGATATGTAATGAAGCAATTAGTATGGATTGGGATAGGATTTGTTCTTTTTTTCATTCTTCTCTATTTTGATTATTTATTGTTTGGATATTATTCTTATATTATTTATATCGGTGTTATTTGTCTTCTGGTGTTATTGCTGGTTACGGGCGATGCAGTGAAGGGGAGCCGCAGGTGGTTTTCCATAGGTTCTTTTTCCGTGCAGCCGTCAGAATTTATGAAAATTACATTAATTCTTGCCCTTGCGAGGTTTCTCCGGTATAAAAAACACGGTCTTGGGTTATTTGATGTTGGCGCTGCGGTTTTATTGACTATTGTGCCTATGGCGCTCATTATAAAACAACCGGATTTAGGGACAGCGCTTACGATGATTCCCGTGTTAATTGCAATTTTATATACTGCGGGCATCAGCATTTTTTATCTTGGGGCGTTATTTTTTCTGTCTTTGGCAGTATCTCCGCTTCTCTGGTTCTTTGTGTTGCAGCCCTATCAAAAGTTGAGGATTTTGGGGTTTCTCTGGCCTGAAAAGACTGCAGATTGGGGGGCGGGGTATCACCGGCTTCAATCCCTGATTGCTATCGGTTCAGGTGGATTGTTGGGCGCAGGATGGGGAAATGGCACCCAGAACAGATTAAAATTTTTACCGGAACGGCATACGGATTTTATTTTTGCAGTGATTGCCGAGGAATGGGGTTTTTTAAGGGCATGTTTTATTTTATTCCTTTACGTGGTTTTTTTTATGTGCGGACTCGGCATTGCCAAGAATACCAGGGAACCGTTTGGGCGTCTTGTTATTGTTGGATTGTTTACCATGTTTGCGACTCAGGCTATCATCAATATTGCAATGAACTTGGGGATAGCTCCTATTGTTGGGATTACATTGCCGTTTGTTAGCTACGGCGGATCTTCGATGCTCACTTCTTTTGTTGCGTTATCCATTATATTTAACATAAAAATTCATTCAAAAATTGATCTTGCCTCTGAATAATCATGAATCCTCTTAGAAACTATATTATAGAAAATATATTGCCGAAAGTTGAAATGCCCGGCCAGTACATTGGAAAAGAATGTAATTCTGTAAGAAAAGAACATTCGGATGTTGACGTGAAGATTGTCCTGGCGTTTCCTGATACGTACAGCATTGGAATGTCTCACGCGGGAATTCAGATTCTTTATGGTTTGCTCAATGATCGTGAAGATACTGTTTGTGAGAGGGCATTTGCGCCACTGTCCGATATGGAGGCTCTTTTGAGAGATCATAAACTGTCTTTATTTTCATTGGAAACATACACGCCGTTGAAAGAGTTTGATATTGTGGGGTTTTCGGTTCAATATGAATTATCGTATACGAATATTCTCAATATGCTGGATATGTCAAACATTTCCGTTATGTCTGCAGACCGCGAGGAAAGCGATCCTTTCGTTATAGCGGGCGGCGCTGTTGCCATTTCCCCTGAGCCATTGGCGGAGTTTATCGATGTTTTTCTTGTCGGAGACGGAGAGGAAAGCCTGCCTCAGCTTATTGAATTATTTAAAGAAATGAAGCATCAAAAGCTTTCCCGAAAGGAGAGGCTTTTTTCTATTGCCCGGAAAATTAAAAATGCGTATGTGCCGTCACAGTATGAAGTTTTTTATAATAGTGACGATACAATAAAAAAAGTGCAACCCAAAGTCTCCGGCATACCTTCCACTGTGCGGTCTGCTGTTGTCGAAGATTTAAATGCGGCATATTATCCGGTGAAACCGGTGATACCTTTTGTAAAGACAATTCACGAGCGGATCAGCATCGAAATTATGCGGGGATGCACACAGGGTTGCAGATTTTGCCAGGCGGGAATGAGCAAAAGGCCTACCCGTCCGAGGACGGTTGAAAATATCCTGCGTCTGGCGGAACAATCCTATGCGAATACAGGGTATAATGAAATATCATTAATGTCCCTTTCGGTGAGTGATTATCCGCACCTGGGGCAACTGATGGAGAGAATGAATCTGGCGTTTACGCCAAGGCACGTAAACATCGCATTTCCCTCTCTTCGGGTGAATGAACAGCTCGCTTTATTGCCGTCAATGCTGAATACGGTGCGGAAATCCGGGCTTACAATAGCATTGGAAGCGGCGAAGCCTTCTTTAAGGCGCGTGATAAACAAAAACATTACGAATGAGGATTTTTTCAGAGGCATCGAAGAGGCGTTTAAACTGGGCTGGAATCTGGTGAAGCTGTATTTCATGATAGGTCTTCCTACGGAAACAGATGACGATATTGAGGCGATTGCTGAATTGGCGTACGATGTTTCTGATGTAATGAAGAAGATACGAGGCAATTACGGTCAGATAAATATAAGCATTGCGCCGTTTATACCAAAGGCTCATACGCCCTATCAATGGCAGCCTATGGTTTCTATGGAGAGGATTAAGGAAATAAGAGAAAAACTGTTTAATAGAATAAAAAGAAAGAGCATTCGCATAAAGTTTCATAAAGCAGAACGCAGTATTATGGAGGGGATATTTGCCCGGGGAGACAGAAGGCTGGGGAAGGTTATTTATACGGCATGGAGGAATGGGTGTAAATTTGATGCATGGGAAGATCATTTTCAGTTTCAGAAGTGGATGGATGCGTTTCATGCGGCAGATATAGATTGGAATTTTTATATTTATCGTGAAAGAAAAATGGATGAGGTTTTTCCATGGGAGCATATAAATTGCGGCGTTATAAGACCGTTTCTCATTCAGGAATCGGAACGGTCTTTACAAAGAGAAATAACGGAGGATTGCAGGCTTTCCAGGTGTCCCGAATGCGGTAGTTGCGCCAGGTCAAAATATTTTTAATAGGGGAGGTTATTCTGGTGGATTCGGCATAAAAGGCAATGCCTTAATCCACCCTTATATGGAGAAAAGGCGCGGAATGGAATAAGGGTGGATTAAGCGATAGCGAATCCACCTTTTCAATAACTATATTTACGCTGAATATAAAAAGTATTTGAATACGGTAATATACTTCAATAGAATTAAACGCTTACAGCTGCATGGCAATGTCATTAAGTTAAGCAACCCTGACAAAAGTAGGGTGGATTAAGCGACAGCGAATCCACCTTCCTGTGCATATTATTGGTGGATTCGGCGTAAAATACAATGCCTTAATCCACCCTTCTTAACTTAATGACATTGAGTTGCATGGATAAATCATAAAGTCGGAGAATATATGGACAGGAATAAGCCGGTGGTAATAATTCCCGCGAGATTTGATTCTTCACGATTACAGGGAAAGTTGATTTTGCAGGAAGTAAAGGATATTACGGGAAAATATATAATAGAGCACGTGTATCAGAATATAAAATCCGCAAAACGCATAGGAAAGGCAATTGTCGCAACTGACAGCAGGCAAATTTATGATATCGTAAAGGGTTTTGGCGGCGAAGCGGAAATGACGCGCGGGGAATACCATTCCGGAACGGATAGAATAGCAGAGGTTGCCGAAAGGCTGGACGCTGAGATTGTCGTAAACGTGCAAGGTGATGAGCCGGAGATGAATGGCGAAATGGTGGATCTGGTTATTGATCTGCTGGAAAAAGATGATAATGCGGCAATGTCAACCCTGGCAAGCAGGGTAATAAGTCCGGAAGAAGTAAAGGATCCGAATTGCGTAAAGGTGGTGCTGGATAACGATGGATATGCGCTTTACTTTTCCCGATCACAAATACCTTTTGTGCGGGATAATTATGAATGTGGCAAAGGAAATGGCATAGAATTTTTACGACATCTTGGAATATACGGATATCGCAGGGATTTTTTGCTGAGGTACGGCAGTTTATTGCCTTCGGAATTGGAAATGGCGGAAAAACTGGAACAGCTTAGGGCTCTTTCAAACGGATACAAAATAAAAGTAGCAATTACCGATTATGTGTCGTGTGGTATAAATACCAGAAATGATTTGATGAAATTTATAGAAAGACATAAAAATGACTAAACATATTTTTGTTACGGGTGGAGTAGTGTCATCACTCGGAAAGGGTTTGAATGCTGCTTCAATAGGGATGTTACTGGAGAGCAGAGGGTTAAAGGTGAGGTTGCAGAAATTTGATCCTTATGTGAACGTTGATCCGGGCACAATGAGTCCTTATGAGCATGGAGAAGTATATGTAACCGAAGATGGGGCTGAAACGGATCTTGACCTTGGACATTATGAAAGGTTTACCAATGCGGAGACAAATAAATACTGTAATTTTACGACAGGATCAATTTATTATTCCGTTCTTATGAAGGAACGGAGCGGTGAATATCTGGGAAAGACCGTGCAGGTGATTCCTCATATTACGAATGAGGTGATAGAGTGTATAAAGAAACTGGATGGCCCTGACATTGATGTGGTGATTTCCGAGGTAGGTGGAATTGTAGGGGATATTGAAAGTCAGTTGTTTCTTGAAGCAATCAGGCAGTTTGGACAAACGATAGGCAGGGAAAACGTACTCTATATTCACTTAACTCTTGTTCCCTATTTAAGTGCGGCAGATGAAATAAAGACCAAGCCTACGCAGCACAGTGTCGGAATGTTACGGCAGGCAGGCGTGCAGCCGGATATTATTATTTGCAGGACGGAGAAGCACTTAAGCGAAGAAATAAAAGATAAGATATCGCTTTTCTGTAATGTGGAAAAAAATGCGATTATCGAGGAGAGGGATGTAAAGCCCTATTTGTATGAAATACCCCTCATACTTGTGGAGCAGGGGCTCGATAAATTGATTATTCAAAAACTTAATCTGAAAACCAAAGACGGGAATATAGATAAATGGTTGTCAATATTAGAAATACTGAGAAGCCCGAAATATACGACTGAAATAGCGATTGTCGGGAAATATATAGGGCATCAGTCGGCGTATGAATCTATTTATGAATCATTAATTCACGGAGGCATAGAAAATAATGCCCGTGTAAAAGAACGCAGGATTGAATCGGAAGATATTGAGAAATATGGAGCGGAAACATATCTGAAAGGAGTTCATGGAATATTGGTGCCCGGAGGATTCGGCGCAAGGGGAATTGAGGGGAAAGTAAAGGCGATACGATATGCAAGAGAAAACAATATTCCTTTCTTTGGCATTTGCCTCGGAATGCAATGCGCTTCAATAGAGTTTGCAAGGAATGTTTGCCACCTTCCCGGCGCCAACAGCACAGAATTTGATCCCGATACGCCGTATCCTGTGATAAGCCTGCTTGAAGAACAACGCAGCATATCAAGAAAGGGTGGAACAATGAGATTGGGCGCTCAGGCATGTTTCGTTGAAAAAGATACAAAGGCATTTGAAGCGTATAAGAAAACGGAAATTTCCGAAAGACACCGGCATCGGTACGAATTTAACGATGCATATAAAGAAATATTTTCAGCAAAGGGAATGAAATTTACCGGACATTCCCGGGAAGACCGGTTGGTTGAGATTATGGAAATTATAGATCATCCGTGGTTTGTCTGTGTGCAATTCCATCCGGAATTTAAGTCGAAACCTACAAAATCACACCCGCTGTTCAGAGAGTTTATCCGGGCAACGCTAAAAAATTTCCACTGAAAAATCTGTTTTCGAATACATTTCCTTATTATTATGGAAAATTCGCAAAAAAAATCAGATAAATTCTCCCCTGCGAAAAAACAACTTATTGTCATCTTCTTTTTAACAACAATCTTACTTGCAGGGATGGTAATAAAGGCGGGAAGAGATTACCATTGGTGGTTGCCGGAAACGGAAATCGTAAGCACTCTTACCCCGGCAGACATAGAAACAAAGATCGATATTAATGAAGCTTCATGGTATGAATTATTACTGTTGCCGGGAGTCGGAGAGGTGAAAGCAAAGGCGATTATTGCCTGTCGTGAGAAACATGGAAGGTTTAAAAATCTGGACGAATTGCGTCAAATAGACGGCATAGGGGAAAAGATAATAAAATCCTTGAAAGAGTATGTAGTAGTAGGAACTGACAGCGCTCATTTATCAAACAACTTCAAATGAAACGTCCATTCCCATCGGTAACAATGGAACATGGTTCTGTAGAGACGCATTGCATGCGTCTCTTTCCTGTGCGTATCAATAAATGAATTAAACGAGACGCATGCAATGCGTCTCTACAGACGGACTGCAAATAAAAGTTGCCTGCGACCAAAATAGTAAAGGGAAATATTGTTTATGCACAATTTTGAATTGATTTCTTCCTTCAAGCCGAAAGGCGACCAGTCGGCTGCGATTTGCAAACTGGTAGAAAATTACAAAAAAAATGCCACATTTCAAACGCTGCTTGGCGTTACAGGTTCCGGCAAGACATTTACTATGGCAAATGTTATTGCCTCATTAGGAAAACCGACGCTGGTTATGACGCACAATAAAACCCTTGCAGCGCAGCTTTATAGCGAATTTAAGGATTTTTTTCCCAATAATGCGGTGGGTTACTTCGTGAGTTATTATGATTACTATCAACCCGAAGCATATATTCCGCAGCGTGATATTTACATAGAAAAAGAGGCGACAATTAACCAGGAAATAGACCGGCTGCGGCTGGCGGCTACGAGCGCTCTTATGTCCCGCAAGGACGTAATTATCGTTGCAAGTGTTTCCTGTATCTATGGCTTGGGATCGCCGGAAGAATACCGGGAAATGTATATACAACTGAGCAGGGGTGAAGAAGTGGAGAGAAACACCGTTTTGAGGAAACTCATCAGTATTCAATATGAACGGAATGATAGTAATTTTTGCCGCGGGACATTCAGAGTGCGGGGAGATGTTATAGAGGTGTACCCGGCCTATGAAGAGTTTGCGTATCGGATTGAATTGTTTGGCGATGAAGTCGATAAGATTTCCATGATAGATCCTTTAACGGGCAATACGCTGCAAGATATAAAAGAAGTTTCTCTCTATCCCGCGAAGCATTTTGTCATGCCGGAAGACAAAATAGAACGTGTTGTCCAGTCGATTACCTGTGAATTAAATGATCGTCTTAAGGAACTCCGTTCACAGGACAAATTTCCGGAGGCACAGCGCCTTGAAGCGCGTACGCGGTATGATATTGAAATGCTTTTGGAAATAGGATATTGCCATGGAATTGAAAATTATTCAAGGCATATAAGCGGACGTGCGCCGGGGGAACCGCCATACACGCTTTTTGACTATTTTCCGAAAGATTTTCTTCTTATGGTTGACGAGTCACATGTGTCGATACCGCAAATTGCCGGCATGTATCATGGAGACAGGGCACGCAAAGAGACGCTGGTGGAACATGGCTTCCGGCTGCCTTCCGCACTGGATAACCGGCCGTTACGGTTTGATGAGTGGGAATCAAGGATATATCAGATACTTTTCGTTTCCGCGACTCCGGGACCTTACGAACTGAAAAAATCTCAAAAAAATATAATAGAGCAGATTATCCGCCCGACGGGGCTTGTTGATCCGATAATATATGTGAAACCGGCAAAAACACAGGTCGATGATCTGATAAAGGAAATTAAAAAGAGAACGGCAAAAAAAGAGCGTGTGCTTGTCACAACGTTGACAAAGCGACTTGCGGAGGACTTGAGCGAGTATTTAAAGGAAGAGGGGATAAAGGGAATGTATCTGCATTCAGAAATTAACGCCATAGAAAGAGTGACCATTCTCAGAGATTTGAGAATGGGAGCGTTTGATGTCTTGATTGGCGTCAATTTGTTAAGGGAAGGGTTAGACTTGCCGGAGGTTTCGTTGGTTGCTATTCTTGATGCGGATAAGGAAGGGTTCCTACGCTCGGAAACCTCTCTCATACAGACCATCGGCAGAACCGCGCGAAATGTCAATGCGGAAGTGATATTGTATGCGGATGAAATTACGAAATCCATGAAGAGGGCCATTGATGAAACAAACCGGCGACGGGAAATTCAAATGGCATATAATAAGGAACATAGCATTACCCCCAAAACAATACAAAAGGCAATCAAAAAAGGGATAGAGTCCGATATTTCTTCCCATAAAATTGTTTATGAAGCCGTTGCGGAAAGCGAAGAAGAATACATTACCCAGGAATACATGAACGAGCTGGAAGAAGAAATGCTGAAAGCCGCGGAAGAATTGGCATTTGAACGGGCAGCGGAATTACGGGACAAGATACAACACTTGAAAAATGAGGGTCGTATAAGATGATGGGGGCATTCCTGATTTTTTTGTAACGTAGAGACAGGTTTAAAACCTGTCTCTGCTTATATATCTAAATTTCTTACTTCCAGGGCGTGTTTTTCTATAAATTCCCGTCTTCTTTGAACGTCTTTGCCGGCCAGGGTACTGAAAATTGAGTCAGCTTTTGCCGCATCCTCAACTTTTACTTTTAATAACGTCCTTGTGGTAATGTTCATTGTTGTCTCCGCTAATTCATCTGCGTTCATTTCCCCCAGACCTTTATAACGTTGTATTTCCATGCCTTTCCTTGCAATTTCTCTTATTTTTTCAAGTATCTCATTGAGCGAGAATGCAATAATTTCCGATTCGCCGGCAATTAATTTGTATTTTGGCTTCTGTCCGTTTTGGCCGCTAAAATAGTCGTCTATTGAAAACCCGAAACTCTCTATCATGTTTACTGTCTTTTCAATCTCTTTGCTTTCGTGATATTCAATCACCCCGATAGCGCCGTCTTCTTTTCTTCGTTTTATTTCGACCAGATCTTCTTCTTCAAGAATTTCCAGTTCTTTTCCTTCTTTTTGCTGTTTATCCTTTATGTACATTTCCAAATCATCTTCTGTACAAATATACAATGTTTCATCCTTATGCGTTACTCTGTATAACGGAAGGTTTCCCGTTTCTTTATTTCGCAATGACAGGAATTTTTTCAGTGAAATGCCTTTTTTGCTTAACAGCTTGATGTATTCTTCCATTTGAGCGAGAAGCGGTAATAAATTTTCCAGTTTTTGGCTGTCGAGGATTTCTTTTTTTTCACCGATGATTTCCATTGCCGTTCCCTCAATGCCAAAAGTGATTAATTTTTTTTGTAAATCCTTGTCATCATAGATATATTCCTGTTTTTTGTTTTTTACTATTTTATATAAGGGGGGTTGCGCTATGTAAACATGGCCCTTTTCTATCAGATGAATCATTTGGCGGAAAAAAAAGGTAAGCAATAAGGTTCTGATGTGGGCTCCGTCAATATCCGCATCCGTCATAATAATAATTTTTGCGTACCGCAGATTTTCCAGATTGAAATCATCAATCCCGATGCCTGTGCCTAAGGCGGATATGAGGGTTCTGATTTCTTCATTGCTGAGCATTTTGTCGATACGGGCTTTTTCAACGTTCAATATTACGCCCTTTAAGGGGAGAATTGCCTGGAATGTTCTGTCTCTTCCCTGCTTTGCGGTTCCACCTGCGGAAATTCCTTCTACCAAAAAGAGTTCTGATGTTTCAAAATCACGGGAAGAACAGTCGGCTAATTTGCCCGGAAGGTTAGAACTGCTTAAAGCGCCCTTTCTTCGTGTAAGGTCTCTTGCTTTTCGCGCTGCCTCCCTTGCCCTTGCGGCATCGATTCCCTTGTTAATAATGGCCTTTGCCGTTGGCGGGTTTTCTTCAAAATAGATGCTGAGTTGTTCGCTGATGATTGTTTCGACAATTCCCTGAACTTCTCTGTTGCCCAGCTTTGTCTTTGTTTGCCCCTCAAATTGAGGATCAGGCAGTTTGACGCTGATAACCGCAGTAAGCCCTTCTTTGTAATCATCTCCTGTGGGAGCTTTTTCCTCGCTCTGTATTTTCTTGGTTTTCAGGTAATTGTTTAACGTACGGGTAAGCGCAGCCCTGAAACCGCTTAAATGCGTGCCGCCTTCTATCGTATTTATGTTGTTTGCAAATGAATAGACATTTTCATTGTATCCGTCGTTGTATTGAAAGGCAACTTCGGCAACAATATCATTAATTTCCTTTTCCAGATAGATAATATCTTTATGTGCTACCTCTTTGCCGTTATTTAATTCTTTTACAAACGCTTTAATGCCGCCGTCATATTTAAATATTTCGCTTTTATCTGTTTTTTCGTCCGAAAGGGTTATTTGAAGTCCTTTATTGAGAAATGCGTATTCTCGCAACCGCTTTGCGATTGTTTCGTAACAAAACGCGGTGGTTTCAAATATTTCCGGGTCGGGTTTAAAAACTATCTTAGTGCCTCGTTTTTTCGTAACACCCCTTGTTTCCACCGGAGTGATTACTTCGCCCTTTTCATATCGTTGAAAGTATACGTGTCCATTCCTTCTTACTTCTGCTTCGAGCCATTCGCTCAATGCGTTTACTACGGATACCCCTACTCCGTGAAGCCCGCCTGACGTCTTGTAGCTTTTATGTTCAAATTTGCCGCCGGCATGCAGCATGGTCATAACCACTTCCAGCGCGGATTTATTTGTTTCCTTGTGGGTATCTACGGGAATGCCGCGTCCATCGTCGATAATTGTCATACTGCCATCGAGGTTTATTTTTACTGAGATGTTTTCGCAAAAACCGGCAAGGGCCTCATCAACGCTGTTGCATACGATTTCTTCGACCAGATGATGCAATCCTTTGGTGGTGGTGTCTCCGATATACATCGCCGGACGCTTTCTGACGGCTTCAATTCCTCCTAAAGTTTTGATCGAAGTTGCGTCGTAAGCATCGGCATCTAATACTTCTGCTGCAGTGCCATTTTTTTCCATTTATTTTATGTTTCCCACCTTAAAACGAATATCATCTATAGAGTTTTTTCCCAACAAATCATTAATTTTCTGAATTATAGCACGCCGTTCAAAGTTAGTCAAATGGTGAATCATGGCGGTAGATTCTACATTTATATATAAAATCCTGTTTTTTAGACCATCGACCCTGGTGATAAGGAATATTTCATCCCCGACTATATCCCGCCAGGCATTTCTTACATTATTATAGAGACTATGAGAACGGGAAAGAGTTTTTCGGGGAAAAAGCTCCTTGAGCAAATCTCCAATATGTTTTGGCTTGTTTTTATTATTAAAATATCTTTCCGGCAATTCGTCTTTCATAAACTTTTCTGTTTTCTTTCGAAAATAGATTATTGTCACGTAGGGGATGAAGTCTTCAGATCAATGTCATTAAGCATATTATTGGTGGATTCGGCGTAAAATACAACGCCTTCTTAACTTAATGACATTGGTCTTCAGCTCCTACTTCCAATCAACAGACGTCATGACGTTTAATGTCTCATGTCCTGTTCTGAATAATGCGGCGTCGCTGATTTCTCCAAGTTCGATCGTAATGGTTTCGCTATCTGAGATTTTTAAGAAATCCAAAATATAATCCGGGTTAAAGGTATTTGTATAGTCAGGGCCATCGTATTGTGCGGCAATTTCCAATGCTGCTTCCCCGACATTTGCGGCGGTCGAAAAAATTGCCAGTTTGCCTTTTGTTAATGAAAAATCGACCACCCTGTATTCTTCATTAGAGACAAACGACGCCATTCTTACGGCAGATAGCATCTCATCGCGGTTCACCTCAACCTTTTTATCGTTATTTTTTGGGATAACATCTTCGTAGTTTGGGTATTTTCCTTCTATGAGCTGTGATATTACTTCTCCTCTTTCTCCGATAAAATGTATTTGCGATTCTCCTATCCCGACTTTTAAAATACCTTTACATTCCGATACAAAACGCTGCAAAAAGGACAAACATTTTACGGCTACTATTCCCGACATGGCAACGTGAGACGGGTTGTGTATTTTTCGCTTTACCACCGCCAGCCGGCTCATATCTGAACCTACCATAATAATAGTATCGCCGGATATTTTAACAAAAATTCCGCTATAAACGTTTAATGCCTTTATGGAAGATGCTGCATATGCGACTTTTTCCACCATGCCGCCAAGTATTTCGCCGTCTATTTCAACAAACTCGGCGACATCTGTTTTTGATATTTTGGGAAACTGCATGGGGTCGTCTCCTAAAATTTTAAAGCATCCTCCCTTTGATTGCAAAGTGCAGTGGCCGTCATCTACGGAGACGGAAATTTCTTCATTTCCTGACCATTCCCGAAAGATATTATTGGTTCTCGAAGACGGCAAAACTATGCTTCCCTCGCCTTCGCATGCCTTTGCCGGTACGCGATATTTCACAAGCACTTCCAGATCAGTTGCTGTTAATTCCGCTTCCGGTAGTCCGGAACCGGGCGCGGGCACTTCCAGCTTTACCCCTTGCAAAATTTGTTTCATAGCGGAAGAGGGAACAATGCTTGCTGCTAAGCTAAAACCTTTATGTAAGGCGGTTCCTGAAAAGAGAATTTTCATTGTTATGGTTTCCTGTTTTTATTGTGAGAAGAGATAAAAGGAATTTTGTTCAAGCCGTTTCGATGCATATTATAGAGTATTTATTATTACGAGTAAAAATATTTTTGCCGATGACTGTTCAATACTATTAGATTTACGATTGCCGTGAATACGATCAAATCCCAAATCCCAAATGACGATTTTCTTGACAAAACCGCATGTCAGATTTAAGCTTTTGGGTATGAAAAACCTTCCTGTTATCCTTTCATCCATTGTGTTTGTTCTTATTCTTCGGAATAGCCACACACTTGCCATAGAGACCGCGCCTCACATAAGTGACCGGGAAATCGTGGAAAGACTCACACGGCTTGAAGAAGGGCAGAATGTGCTGCGGGCAGAAATCAGGGCAAATGCAGATGCAATAGGGCAACTTCGTGAAGACATGAATAAACAGTTTGATCGTGTAGATGCCCAGTTCGACAGAATAGACAAGCAATTTGACCGGCTGGTCCATATTATGCTTGGCATTTTTGGCGCATTTGCAACATTGTGCGGCGGCACGATATGGCTTGCCCTGTGGGACCGGCGCACCATGATACGCCCCTTTGAAGACAAGGTCAAAAAGACAGAGGACGATATTGCAGAAAACCGCAATAAACTGCACACCCTCCTCGAGGCATTCAGGTCGCTCAGCAAGACCGATGAAAAAGTCGCCAATATTCTAAAGAAATTCAATCTGTTGTAAAACCCTCAAATCGTAAAGGTAAGATATGTTTTTCATACACATGCATAAATCGTGAATCGTAACAGAATGCAAGATATCATGAATTATGTATCGTGGATCATGTATTATGGAATTGCAAAATTCCCGGTCCCAATGCCCATGTCTCAATTCCCGGTTTCTAATCCCTGAGCAATTCACTCTCCAATTTCTGTAAGATAAAAGAAAGATTTTTATCGTGTTTCGTTTTTTTAAGGATAGTTTCATCACCATGGATTACGGTAGAATGATCTCTTCCGCCGAGGTATCCTCCTATTTCTACGAGGGACATGTTGGTCAATTTTCTTGATAAATGCATGGCTATTTGTCTTGGCAGGGCGATGGTTCGGGTGCGGCGCTTTGATAGGAGTTGTGAAACGCTTACATTAAATTTTTTTGAGATAGCTTCAAGAACCGCTTCAATGCTGACAGATTTTCTGCTGCCCAGTATTTCGTGGATAACCTTTCGAACGAGATCAGAGGAAATGGTATTCTTTGTCGGCTTCGCTGCATTGCTCAGGCATGCAATAGCTCCTTCCAGTTCACGGATATTGCCATGTATATTTTCCGCAATGAATACGGCAGATTCGTGAGACACTTTTATATTCCATGAAATGGCTTTTTTTTCAACGATTGCGGTGCGTGTTTCCACTGAAGGGGTGTCAATGCTGCATACGAGTCCCCATTTAAAACGCGATACCAAACGATCTTCCAGGGAATGAATGGATTCGGGCGGAAAGTCGCTGGTAATAACAATTTGTTTTCTGGCGTTATAAAGAGTATTGAAGGTATGAAAAAACTCTTCTCTGCTGCCGCATGAATTTTCAATAAACTGAATATCATCTATCAGAAGCACATCGGCATTTCGGTACAATTTTCTAAACGCTTCCCAGTTGTTGGTTTGTGTTGTGGAAATGTAATGGTTTACAAAATGTTCACAGGATAAATATAATGTTCTTACATTGTCTTTCCGGCGGAGAAGATTATTGATGGCATGCAGTAAATGTGTTTTTCCCAGTCCGCTGGCGCTATGGATAAAAAGGGGATTGTATGCATATCCCGGAGAATCGGCGACAGAAACTGCCGCTGCATGTGCCAAGCGATTACATGATCCCACCACAAAGTTTTCAAAGGTATATTTTTCGGGTATGGGTAAAGGATAAAAGTTGTCCATACGTTTTAAACCTCAAGCCTGTCAGGATTCTGCCTCTTTTCCTTCGAAAATAGATTATTGTCGTGTAGGGGCTGAAAATCTTCAACCCCTGCCATGATTGAAATTGCCAGTCCTCATTTTAAAGTCTTCCTGAGGGTGTTGCAACATGTTTGTTTCATAATTTTTAAATGGCTATTGAGTTAACTCAATAACCATTCACTTTTATAACTTAAAAAAAATATCTCACACAGAGAGCACAGAGGCCACAGAGAAAAGCAGCATGCAGGGCATCATGAAATCCCACTCCCCAAATGGCCAATCCCCAATGACCAGTGACCAATGACTATTTTCTTGACAAACCCGCATGTAAAATTTAAGCTCCTGTTTATGAAAAAGCTGTCTGTTATTATGCTGATCACAATGTCTGTTCTTATTATATGGAACAGCCGCTCATTTGCCATAGAGACCTCGCCGCATATCAGCGACCGGGAGATTGTGGAAAGGCTTGCGCGGCTTGAAGAGGGGCAAAATACCCTGCGGGCAGAAATCAGGGCAAATGCAGATGCAATAGGGAACCTCCGCGAGGATATGAATAAGCAGTTTGACCGCATAGACAAGCAGTTTGACCGTCTGGTACATATTATGCTGGGCATCTTTGGCGCATTTGCAACATTGTGCGGCGGCACGATATGGTTTGCCCTGTGGGACAGGCGCACCATGATACGCCCCTTCGAAGATAAGGTGAAGAAGATAGAGGACGATATAGCGGCAAACCGCAACAAACTGCACACCCTCATCGAGGCATTCAGAACCCTCAGCAAGACCGATGAAAAAGTCGCCGCTATTCTAAAAAAATTCAATCTGCTATAAAATATCCCCAACATCCCAACACCCCGACTCCCCAACTCTTTAACTCTTTAAAATGCTGTGTGTTACTCTTGCAATACTGTGCAAAAAATTTTGATTTTTTTGTTGACTGCAATCTGATTGCGTGCTATATTCTGCAAGACCGGATAGTAGCCTTACCGTTTATACTGTATTGAAATGCGTAGATTTACCCATAAATAGCTAATATTCAATCGTACGAAATTTAAGAAAGGAGGGAAAATGTAAGGAAAAAAGCAGTTGGTTTTTCTGTCGCAGTTTTGTGTTGCAAGCGTAGCGAGAGTTTGAACAGAAAAGGCCGTTGTTGTTTTTCCCATCTCTTATCATTCATACGCGTTCCTTATAGATAAGGAGGTGATATGAGTCTGGAAGGGGTCAAAGTTGATTGGGAGTTTAAAAGTATTTAAAAGATGATAATGTTGTTTTGTATGGGCGATTTTATTTTTTGAAGTAAATCATGTTGGTCTTAGTAAAAGGAGATGTGACGGATATGAAAAGACCTAGAGGAAATGTAAAATTAAATTGGTTTGGTATGGCGGGCATTTTATTTTTAATGCTTGCCCTTGTAGTTGGCGTTGCGTCAAGCGCAAAGGCCGCTACAGGTAGTTTTGACAGGGATACTTACTTACCTTCCCTGAACGATACGAACGATTATGATCGTGCGTGGATTTCGGTTACGGATTCATCGGTAACGACGGCAACTACAGATACGATTACAATTACCGTAAAGGCAGGGTCTAATAGTATTCCTTTTGTGTTGCAAGAAACCGGAGCAACGACGACGGTATTTACCACAACCGGGAGTACGCAGCCTACGCAGCGTGGTGTTGGCACAACCAGCGGCTATGTTGACGATTTTGCAGGGACATATCGTTATCCTGGCTTGGGCAGCGGGGTTGTAGGCCTCAATTTGCAAAGTTTTGTGACGCAAACGGGGGGAGATGCATCGACAACTACGGACGGAAAGTTAAATGTTTCTGCAGGAAATACCCTGGAACTGTTATATGGCGGCTCGACTTTGGATACCGCTGTAATTGGCTTTCACGGGACAAACAATTCCTCGATCACCTTTACGCAGGGTTCAGCGTGGGGCGATTCGAGCAATGATCCTAACACTGCTTCGGATAACATAATCGTTTCGATCAATGATCCGGATGCAAATACAAATCCAAGGATGAAAGATTGCATTGGTTTGAAGGATGGTTTTACCGGGGGAATAACGGGGACGGGAACTTCAAGGGTACAGATTGAGGCATTAGATCCAAGCACGGGCACCACATTGTCGGTAAGTAGCACCTCTGTAAAGGCAACGCATATCGTGCTTACGGAGACAGGGAACAATACCGGCATATTTACCGCAAATGGTAGGGTGTATGGATCTTCGACAGCCGGGCAGTTGTTTGGTAATTTGGTGGTAAGTGGTACGGCTACGTTTGATCCTTCGATAAGTTTGAATGAAGCAGGATATGTGGGAAGTGGGTCTGTTCGCCCAAATGCGTCTGGTACTGCCACTGACTTTGCTTACGATGGTGGAGTGGTGGCTTTGGGAACTGCAACAATGGGTGGGGCATCGGTTACCAGCGGTGTGACGTTTAAAATTCTTGAAATTACAAATAGCGGTGTAGTTGGGCTTATTTTCCCTGGGACTATGACTGCGGCTAATGGGACGTTAACATTGGCATATGATGCTACAACATCGCCATCATCTGCGTTTGGTAGTGGTTGGGGTACTAGTTCTTTTTCAACTACAAGGGTAGGTGCTATTAGCAAAACACAATCAGTTATGGGTGACGGTAGCAGCGCGGGGCATTTTGGTTCTAATGCGAGCGGGTTACAGAAACTCATTGATGGCGCGGATTATTGTCTAGTTCAGATAGGCACTTTTACTACAACAGGGGTAGTAGGGGGCGTGAACACCCCTTCTAGTGGTAGCACCTATGAAACAGGTGGCGCAGCGACTACCGCAGGTGGTTCTATAACCGTATCGGTAAGTTCATTCCTGTTGGCAGGCCCAAGATCGGGCGATTCGATTAAGGTATCGTATCTGGATCCTTTGGCAAGCAGCGGTACGGTTGGTACTATTACCTCTTTGTTGGCTTTCGGTGCGACCGGAGAAACGGGCGCGGTTTCAGCAGGCGCAACAACGGTTGATATCAACGATTTCCTGACGGTTACGGTAATAGATGGCAATTTGAATTCAACCAGTTCTTCCAAAGAATCGGTGGCATATGGAAGCTGGCTGGGTACGGTTACCACAAATACAGCAGTGAGGGATATGGGTGATCGTCTCACCGTAAAGGCGTACTCTTCGGATTCTGATGGTGTTAATAACAAGATATCCGTGAGCTTTCCTGATGGAATGTCAATCGGAACTAACACATATTCTGAACTTCGCATTTCCAATACCGATAATACCATCGTGTGGGTATTGCCTTCCAACGCTTCTGTGGTAGGTTCGGGTGTAGACAGGGGAAGTCCAGGGAGTGTAACATTCAGGTTGGGTACTCAAAGCACCGATACGAATTCCCTGGTAAAAGGTTCTTCGAATGATGCGAAGAGCTTCCTGGGTTCTGCCAATACGTCGTCCTTTGTTGCTACGTTGGATGGATTGAACAACACGGTGGAAATTTCTCCTGATGGAACACGCTGGGTCGCCGTTCCGATGACTGAAACGGGAGTAAATTCCAGCACGTTTGTAGGCACAATTGGATTTGATTATACTGCAGTGAGGGTAACGACAAATACAACAAAGACCACTGCAATAACGTTTAGTGATTTTACCGGCACGAGCACTATAGACTTTGCCGATAACCCAACATTGACGAGCGTGATTGGAACGGGTTCAGTGGTTAGGGTGGCGGATGATGCATTTTCGGAATTTGCTGAAGTAACAAGCGTTTCCCCGACAAAGTTAACCGTTACTAAATTGTCCAGCTCGTTATTCTTTACGCCTTGGAAGACTTTCGTTGGTGTGGTAGGTAATGATATGGACACTGCCCGTATCGAATCGAACGTATTCTACATAGGTGGATATAACAAGGCTACTTATAGAATCCGTTACAATGACAAGTTAAATAGTGGTGGATCGTACGCAGCAGGAAATTCGTTGGCGACTACTGCGGATAATGTAGTTTTCCAGACGCATGACGGATCGCTATCTGTATCGCCATCCGGAACTGTTGGGCTCAATGCGGAAATAGTAGTTACGGTGATAGATGAGGACTTGAACACAACAACCGCAGACAACCAGTCTACTATGAAAGGCACAGGTGAAACATTTAGCGGAAACGTAAACGAAGTTGGTTTGGGTAGGCCTGGGTCAGGTACAGCTAACTCGAATAATAATGGGGTAGCATTGAAAGGCACATTGGCAAAACAGCTTATTGCGACTCGTGCGAAGACTGGTGTAAATACATCAGATTTTAATTCTTCGACGAACACGGTAGATGTATTGTTGACGGAGACAGGGAAAAATACCGGAACGTTTAAAGGTACCTTTAAATTGACGGGAAATTCCGGATCGTCAACAGATAACAATGGCGACACAAATGTTACAGTACCGTTTATTAAGGCATCGAACGGTGATACAATTACCATTTATTACAACGATTCGCCAAGTTCATCGAATGATAACAACCTGGCATCGTATACGACTGTTGCTTTGAATGCGAGCGGCGGTACTGGCGCTATGTCAACCGACAAGAGCCAGGCGTTTTTGAACGGTGATAGTGTTGTCGTTACTTTGATAGATAATGATTTGAATACGACATCATCCAAAGATAATGGCACCGTGAAGTTGCAATCCTCATCAGATAGCACGGTTTCCGTAGCCGCGTTTGTTCTTGGTGAAAATGCTACTAATTCCGGTACATTCGTTGGTACATTCCAGACTGGACAAACAAGTTCTAGTGGTACGACACCGACGGTCAGGGCTGTTGCGAATGGAACAATAGCAGTTATTTATCAGGATAGTTCGCCTGCTACGGATATTTCAACAGTCGTAACTACGAAGAATTTTGGCGCAGAACTTACTGTTACAGAATCGGTAGCTCTTGAGGGAAATGCGAGTGTTTCACTCTATGATGCAGAGACAAATTCTTCGATAACCACTGCTAACATAGTGAACGTAAATGTTAAGTCTTCCACGGATTCTACAGGAACTACGTTACGTTTGACGGAAACCGGCAATAATACCGGAACATTCCTTGGCACTATTGCGGTGAGCGCAAGCGATACGCTTGTAAATACGCGCGTTAAAGCTGCGACTGGCGATACGGTAACGGTATCGTTTACTGATAATCCTGATGCCGATGGTAGTATTTCGGTGGTAACTGACACCGCATCTGTTGGTTCTGCTGCAACACCAACACCAACAGTCACTGCAAGTGCGACTCCGGTAACGTCTCCGACAGCGACAGCCACGGCTACTCCGGTAGCATCACCAACTCCAACTCCTGTTCAGACAGGTTCCATAGCAGGTTTTGTAACGGATGCGGATACCGGTGAGGGAATTGAAGGCGCAACAGTTACATCTGTGCCAGCGCCATTGTATAGCGCCACGACCGATGCAACAGGATATTATACGATTGATAATGTTCCTGCAGGATCGGTTACCTTAAGAGCTTCAGCGACCGGATATAGCAATTCAACACCGACTAGTGTAACGGTAGTTGCTAATGACACTACGGTGGTTGATTTTGCCTTGTCGGCTATAGTTCCAACATCGCCAACGCCGGTTGCATCTCCGACTCCGGTAACTGCGACATTGGTAGTTGCGGTGACCGATGAGGGTGGCAATGCGGTTGAAGGCGCTACGGTAACAGTTGATGGACAGACGGGCACTACAGGCGCAAATGGTACTGCAACGTTTAGCCTCGAGACGGGTGATTATACCGTAACGGTAAGCATGGAGGGATATGATACTGCTACTGTTGAGGTAACGGTAACAGCGCCGGTAACGATACAGGCAGTTGAGTTAGCTCTCACGACTTGCCCTGACGAGGTTACAGCGACGACTGCGTCTGTTGATCCTGAATCGTTGTCCCTTTCTAAAGGTGATACGGAAACTGTCACTGTCACCGTGACGGATGACGAAGGTTGTCCTGCAGAAGGTGTGAAGGTAACAAGGAAACTTTCTTCTTCGAACAAAAAGAAGATTAAAGTAACGCCTTCCAGCGGTGAAACCGATTCAAACGGACAGGTATCGTTTGAAATTAAGGCAAAGAAGAGCTCAGGTAAGGCGAGTGTGAAGTTTAGCGTAAGTGGTGTATCAGCTAAACCGAAGGTAAGTGTCACTCTCACGAAGTAAAATAGCGCTTATCTAAGCTGAGAAGTTTTAAAAGGGGTGTTATGTCGAAAGATATAACACCCCTTTTTTTATAAACTATATTGTTGGGTTTCGTTCCTCAATCTAACCTGCAACACTAAATTGTTACGATTTGTTTGACTATAGTATGCGGGTATGGAAGATTACCCGCAAAATATCATGGAATTTGAAAAACGATTTAATTCCGAAGAAAGTTGCCGGGAATATCTTTTTCAGATTGAATGAATTTGCTTTTCGCTTTAATCGCAGAACATCTAAGTCGCGAGGAAAACTCTTTTTTCGCCTTTTGCAACAGGCCGTAGCAATTGATCCTTTTATGGGAAATACCTTGTTTCGTAGTTTGCAATATGTAGTATGTAGTCCAGTCAAGTGCATAGGCAATTAATTTTATTTTCTATGAAACCTCCGGATTGTGGTGATTATGTCATCCCTTTGGTGTTCTCCTTTTTTCCCTGGAATTTTTCAAAGTTCGGAGTAGGATGGATGGAAACGTCAGCGCACTCATCAGAAACTGTAGAAGCTGTAGGTTGGGTTGAGGAACGAAACCCAACGTAAAATATTTGTATTACCTTAGTTTTTTGAAAAAACATGGTTTTTCGGCTATTTTACAACCCTGACAGGGTTTAAGAACCCTGTCAGGGTTAAACCGGTAAGCAAGATTTATAGCAAAACAAATATGGTTTTCGAAACATTAAATAGAGTCTTCCTTTTACAAATAGAAATACCCTTCGACTCCGCTCAGGGTGACAATAAAAGTCATCTATGAAACACATGTCATGCTGAGCGGAGTCGAAGCATATTATAGTATAAAACTTTCGAAAACCAGATGCTTTTAACTATACTTACCTTATGTTGTCACAATTTTTCAAAAAGCTAAAACGCTGCGAAATGTTGGGTTTCGTTCCTCAACCCAACCTACAGGAATAGCTGAGTACGAAACACAGCATGAATTTCAGTATGGATATTAAAGGGGTATTTTTCTTTATTGTGCGATTTTCTAAAGAGAATTTAACGAAAAGGCGCGGATTTACACTCATTGAAATGATTATCGTTATGGTAATTGTTGGAATTATCGCGGGTATTTCTATTCCCCGGTATACAGGCTCTCTCGATACTTTGAAATTCAGAAAAGCTATGTCAGGGATTGTTTTTTTTCTGAGAGAAGCACGGATTGAGGCGATGTCAACGGGGATAAAAACAGAAGTGGTGCTTGATTTATTGGATGGCTATGTGTGGTGTGAAGGCAAGGAAAAGATGGAGATACCGTATGAAATACAGATGTTTTCCGATAACCTTGAGGATTCCGGTCAGGAAATAAGAATGTTTACCTTTTATCCAAATGGCACAGCGAATGGTAAAAAACTGGGATTTGTGTTTGGAGAAATGACGGCAGTCCTGAACATTGAACCGCTGGGAGGATTGGCGATTTTTAATCTTAATGAGGAAATGGAACAGGTTGTGACATTTGAAAGGACGCAGGGGGAACTTTCCGATGAAGAGATTGAAAAAGAAATTGATGCGTTAAAAACATCTGCTATTTTGTCAGGCAGGACAGGCAATGCCTCTCCTGCGCGGTCAGCATCCGGCGCTAAAGATAAAGATCGAAATGAAATCTATAGTGATTACGAAGATGATTATGATGATGAGGATGAGGATGACAGTGATGATGAATAAATGTGATGTCAAAGGCACTGTAGGTTTGATTGAGGAACGAAACCCAACATTTATATAGATATTTTACGTTGGGTTTCGCCTTGCTCAACCCAACCTACAGGATAACTGAGTGAACGAAGTATACCCGTAAATATTATTCGGTCTTTTTATTGATGGGTACTGCTGTAGAGACGCATCGCAATGCGTCTCTACTAAGATGATGTGTTGCAAAAATCGGAAATGCTCACTTTCGAAGGAAACGTTATGCTGAGTATTATATTTTTGAAAGAAACAAATTTTTTTGGTATAAATTATTACGTTAGTAAGGTTTTTGTATCAAAATAGGAATTTTGCAACACTTTGGTTTTTTGAAGAACTATCAAGGTAAAGCCGTGTGCTGATTTTGCCCCGTAGGGGCAAGTTGCTAATAGGCAGGCAATTTTATTGCCTGTGCGGATTAAAGTGTTGCGAAGTTTTAAATTTTACCGTTTTTAATACCAGGAGAGATGTGAAATGAAAGCAGTAAAAATGAAATCATATGTATTAAGGAATGCCGGATTTACGTTGCTGGAATTACTGATTGTTATGATTATAATCGGTTTGCTTGCTGCATTGATTGGTCCCAAAATGATTGGTCGTGTTGGCGAATCCCGCCAGACGGTGGCGAAGCAGCAGATCGAAGGGTTTTCAACTGCCCTGGAGATGTTTAAGCTTGATACTACCAGGTATCCTACACAGGAGCAGGGATTAGAGGCGCTGGTAGTTTCTCCGCAGGGAGTGGAAAACTGGAAAGGCCCTTATTTGAAAAAGAAGTTCGTTCCTAAAGACCCGTGGGGGAATGAATACGTTTATGTATATCCCGGAGAAAATGGGGATTATGATATCGTTTCGCATGGGGCAGATGGCTCTGAAGGTGGTGAAGGTGAAGATGGTGATGTGGTAAGTTGGGAATAAGAGTTAAGGAGTTGAGGAGTTAACTCCCCCTTTAACTCTAAGCGGGAATAGGATGAATAATGGTAATTGCAATTGAAAATAATGTTGGTGATGTTCTCCTTGAAATAGGCAAGATAAATCGTCAGGATTTAGACCGTGCTTTTGAGGTGCAAAAGCAAACGGGGCAAAAGCTCGGACGAATATTGATTGATCTTGGAACCATTTCGGAAGAAGATCTCCGGCTTGCATACAGCAGGTTATTGGAAATACCCATCTGGGAAAAGAAGAAAAATGATACGTATGTGATGCTGGAGAATGTGCCTAAAGTATTTTTGATGGCAAACAGGGTACTTCCTGTTTGTCTGAATGGAGACGTTCTTGATATTGCCCTTGCTGACCCGCAGGATACGCTGCTTGTGGAAACAATTGCACTGGCAACCAGCAAACAGATACGAGTTTTTGTCGGAACGGAAAGAGATATCCTCGGTTCCCTGGAGAAACTGTATGAGGCAGGAGTAAGTGAAGAGGACGATGCCATGACTTCCAGTGTGGAGGTGATGGAGGACATAGAACAACTGCGCGATATGGCTTCTGAAGCGCCCGTTATCAGACTTGTGAACAGTATTCTGACAAAGGCAATTGAAGTAGGCGCAAGCGATATACATCTTGAGGTTTTTGAGAGAAACACCCGGTTGCGGTATCGTGTGGATGGCGTGCTGAGTGAACTTATTCCCCCGCCGCGTGAATTGTATAATGCAATTATTTCACGTATAAAGATTATGGCAAAGTTAAACATTGCCGAAAAACGTTTGCCTCAGGATGGCAGGATTAAAATGAAAGTTGCGGGCAAGGAGATCGATTTGCGTGTCTCTATTATTCCGATGAGCCATGGTGAAGGCATTGTTATGAGGATTCTGGACCGGACTGCCGTAATGCTTGATCTGGAGAGTCTGGGATTCCAGGCTGATTTTTTAAAGAAATTCCGGAAACTTCTTAACAGGCCGGAAGGCATGTTTCTGGTGACAGGTCCGACAGGAAGCGGAAAAACAACGACATTGTACGCCGTTCTCAAGGAGATTGTCTCTCCCGAAGTAAAAATTATTACGGTGGAAGATCCGGTAGAATACAGCATGCAGGGGGTAAATCAGATACAGGTAAATCCTCAGATTGACCTTACGTTTGCTTCAGGGTTGCGTTCGATTTTGCGACACGATCCGGATGTTGTCCTGATCGGTGAAATCAGGGATCGTGAGACGGCGTCAATTGCTGTCCAGGCGTCATTGACGGGGCATCTTGTTTTGTCGACACTCCATACAAACGATTCAGCCTCTGCCTTTACCCGGTTGATGGATATGGGCATAGAGGATTATTTGATTTCATCGTGTCTTGTAGGAGTGCTTGCGCAAAGGCTTGTTCGCAGATTGTGTCCAAAATGCCGCGAGTTGTATATGCCGGAGCAGGAGGTTCGCCAGACGGTTGGGATAGAGGAAGGCGTGCCTCTCTACGGGCCAAAAGGGTGTGATGATTGCAACAATTCAGGGCTCAGGGGAAGAAGGACTATCGCTGAACTTCTGGTAGTGGATGAGGATATCCGAAGACTTGTTTTAGCCCACAAGGATTCAAGCGAAATATTGAAAGAGGCCGTGAAAAAAGGGACGAAAACCTTATGGGAAGACGGCCTGGAGTTAGTTCGCAGGGGGGAGACTACATTGGAAGAATTGCTCAGAGTATCTTCTGATACATGAAAACTGTCTGTTAATAAAGTTGGGTTTCGTTCCTCAACCCAACCTACGGGTTTCTTCCGATATGTAAAACCCGATTAAAATTACAAACAACAAATCCCAAATCCCAAATAAATTCCAATATACAAATTCCGTGTTTGTCATTTGGATATTGAATTTTGGAATTTATTATGTTTTCAAAAGTCACAATAAAGTAGGATTTTATCCGATGTGTAATCCGTTTTAAACCGATTGAACCGTATTTTCCTGAGACGGTGTTAAATATTGTTTAAGAAACCTTCCCGTATACGATCGTTTTACTTTTATGATTTCTTCCGGTGTTCCCGTTGCCACAACTTCTCCTCCGTTTGCACCTCCTTCCGGCCCAAGATCGATAATATAGTCTGCCGTTCTGATAATTTCAAGGTTGTGTTCTATCACAAGCACTGAATTTCCCCTATCAACAAGTCTGTGCAATATTTTCAGTAATTGTTGTATGTCTGCCATATGCAACCCTGTCGTTGGTTCGTCAAGTATATACAATGTCTTTCCTGTTGCTATTTTGGAAAGTTCAGTGGCGAGCTTGATTCTCTGCGCTTCTCCGCCTGAAAGGGATGTGCCTGACTGTCCCAGTTTTATATATCCAAGCCCAACGTCTTTGAGTGTGCGCAAGACCCGTTCGATCTGGGGTATGGCAGCAAAAAAAAGATGCGCGTCTTCTATTCTCATTTCAAGTATGTCTGAGATGTTTTTTCCTTTGTACGTGGTTTCCAGGGTTGCTTTGTTATATCGCTTTCCGCTGCATTCTTCGCAGGTAACGTACGTATCGGGCAGAAAATGCATTTCCATTTTTTTTGTGCCCTGGCCTTTACAGGCTTCGCAGCGGCCTCCGCTGATGTTGAAACTGTATCTTCCCGCCGTGTAACCGCGGATTTTTGCCTCCTGAGTTTGCGCAAAGAGGGAACGAATGGGGTCAAATACTTTTGTGTACGTCGAGGGGTTTGACCGTGGCGTGCGTCCTATAGGAGACTGATCAATTTCGATAATTTTGTCAATGTGTTGGATACCGGTGACTTTTTCATGTTCCCCCGGAGAGGAATAGCCTCCATATAACTGGTTTGCAACAGTGCGATACAGGATGTCGTGAACGAGGGTGCTCTTTCCTGAGCCGGATACGCCGGTAACGCAGCAAAAAACCTTTAAAGGGATTTTTACCGAAATTGATTTCAGGTTATTGGCACGGGCGCCTTTTATTTCCAGAGCATGTTTCAGATTATATTTTTTCCTTTTTTGTGTATATGCTGTTTCAGGAGAATGACGCAGGCATTGTCCGGTTAAGGAATCCGGATTATTGAGAATTTCCTGTAAAGTTCCCTGTGCTACAATACGGCCTCCCTGTTCTCCTGCTTTTGGACCAAGATCAATAATGTAATCCGCATGTCTGATGGTATATTCGTCATGTTCGACCAGTAGTACCGTGTTTCCGTTTTCTTTTAGCGTATACAGGGTTTTTTGGAGGCGTTCGTTATCTCTTGGATGGAGGCCTATTGTGGGTTCATCCAGCACGTAACATACGCCAACAAGTCCTGTGCCCACCTGTTTTGCCAATTGGGTTCGTTGTGATTCACCGCCGGAAAGAGTATCGCTGCTGCGCCCTAAGGTAAGATAGTGTAACCCTACCTCCATCATGAATTGGAGCCTGCTCCGGATTTCTTTCAGAAGTTGCCTGGAAATAACGGCCTGTTGTCCTGTTAATGTTAATGCCTTGAAAAAATAGAGCGCATCTTCTACAGTAAAAGCCATTATTTCATGAATAGGTTTATTGTTAATTTTTATGGCAAGCGCTTCCTGCCGTAATCGTGCGCCGTTGCACATAGCACATGTTCTGTGGCTCATATAACCGGAGAGACGCTGTAAAACCCGTTCGGAAGTTGTTTTCTTGCAGAGCCGGTTTAAATTGGGAATAACTCCTTCGAAATCCTTGGATCCGTAAAGCAGCGCGTGCGTGATCTTTTCCGGTAATTTGATAAAAGGGGTAGTGAGTGAGATGGAATATGTTTTTGCGAATGTTTTAATATGGGTGTCATAAATTGTCTGAGTAAGAGAACCCCAGTTATGCCAGGCTTCGATTGCCCCTTCTTTGATGCTTAGTTGTTTATCTTTAATAATTAATTCCGGATCAAAATCAAGGGTGTTGCCAAGTCCGCCACATCCCGGGCATGCTCCGTAAGGGCTATTAAATGAAAACAAACGCGGCGCTGGTTCTTCGTATCCTCTTCCGCAATGCGGGCAGGCGTAACGTTCGCTGAAAATGGTGTCTTTCCATTGTTTTTTATGTTCTTTGGTTACGACCATCACCCCGTTGCCAAGAGCAAGACATGTTTCAATGGATTGATGAAGCCGTGACCGGATGCCGTCTTTTATAATCAGCTTGTCCACAATGGCGTATATATCATGTGCTTTATATCGCGCTAATTTCGGGATGGAAGTAAGGTCAATGACGGAATCATCAACCCGTGCGCGAACAAACCCTTTTTGTAAAAGCAATTGAAAAATTTCCCGATGTTCTCCCTTTTTTCCTTTTACGAGCGGCGCCAGGAGCATGATTTTGGATTGTGAAGGGATTTCCATAATTTTTTGTAGTATTTGGTCGATATTTTGACGGGAGATGACGCAGTTGCAGTGGCAGCAATAAGGAGTGCCTATTTTTGCATAGAGAAGACGCAGATAGTCGTAGATTTCCGTTATTGTTGCCACGGTTGAACGCGGGCTTGAGGGGCAGGTGCGCTGTTCGATAGCAATGGTTGGAGGCAACCCCTCGATGAGTTCTACGTCGGGTTTTTGAATCTGATCAAGAAATTGGCGGGCATACGAAGAAAGGCTTTCGATATATCGCCGTTGTCCTTCGGCATAAATCGTGTCAAAGGCGAGGGAAGATTTGCCCGAACCGCTTATGCCGGTAATAACGGTAATTTGATCCCGTGGTATATTTACATTTATCCCTTTCAGATTGTGTTCCCGTGCGCCCCGGATGATAAGGGAATTGTTGTTTTGTTCAGCGGTCATTTTTCTTTCGGGAATTTTTTCCAGTTTTTTAGTAACTCCAGTATTAACATAATGCCGACTCCTGTTGCGCCTTTTTGTATGTATGCGTTGTTTTTTTCCGACCAGGAAGTTCCGGCAATGTCAAGATGCACCCATGGATATTTTTCTGTAAATTTGCTTAAAAAGCACGCGGCGGTTATTGTGCCAGCTCCGGGGCCACCAGTATTTTTAATATCGGCAATGTCGCTTTTAATTAATTCCTGGTATTCTTCCCAGAGAGGAAGTTCCCATACTCTTTCCCATGACTTTTCTCCTGCAATTTTTATCCTGTTTTTCAGTTCTTCATTATTTCCCATCATTCCTGTTGCAATATTGCCCAAAGCGACGACGCATGCTCCGGTAAGTGTAGCGAAATCCACTACGGCATCGGGATGAAATTTTTCAGCATAAGCAAGAGCATCTGCCAAAATTAAACGTCCTTCTGCATCGGTGTTTGCCACTTCTGCCGTCTTGCCGGAGTGAAATTTGACGATATCTCCGGGTTTTATTGCAGAGCCGCCGGGCATGTTTTCCGTGCAGGGAATAAGCCCTACAACACGCTGCGGAACCTTAAGTTGCGCCAGCACGCTGAAAATACCCAGTACAGTTGCTCCGCCGGACATATCGCTTTTCATCTGCTCCATACCTTTTGCCGGTTTCAGGCAAATTCCTCCTGAATCAAAGGTAATGCCCTTTCCGACAATAACGATTGTATCCTGATTTTTGTTTCGCGGATTATATTCCAGTATGATGAATTTGGGAGGCTGTGTGCTTCCCTGGGCAATGCCTAATATGCCGCCCATGTTGAGTTTTTTAAGGTCAGGTACGGATAATATTTTGCAGGTAATGGCGCGTTCTTTTGCCAGGTTTTTTGCAATATTTGACAGGATGGTGGGAGTTTTATCCTGTGATGGTGTATTTACCAGATCTCTGGCAAATGAAACTGCATCTGCAATAATCTGGCCGCGCCGTATTCCTTCTTTTGCCAAAGGCAGGACTTCTTTATCAGAAAGCAAAAGAGTAAGTATTTTGATTTCTTTTTCTTCTTCCGGTTTTGTTTCTTTGTATTTTTTAAATTGATAGAGACCCAATACAACTCCTTCAGTAAAGGCCTGATACCACTCTTCTGTTTTTTGTGCGGAGATTTCCATTGAATCCATTATGCTGGTTACTTTTTTAATACCCATATTTTGTGCTGTTTTTACCGAAGTGCCTGCGGCTTGTCTGATTTTGTCGATAGTTATATCTTCTTTTTTCCCTAAACCGACAAGCATGATACGTTGAGAGGGGAATTTGCCATAGGTAGGCAAGGTGCAGGTATTGTTAAGTTTTGCAACAAATTCTTTATTTTTTAGTAACTCAGAAATGGCATGGTTAAATGATGTATCAAACGGTTCAAGCGCCGTGTGTATTTTTTTGTTTTCTTCATACAGATAAAAAACTAACATTTCAGCGGTATCGTTTGCTGCTATTCCTGTTTTTGCATTGATATTCATAAATAATACCTTTCTTTAAAAGCGGTTAAGGGATATTTCTGTATGCCAAATTTAATATGTTATAGAAGACCTTTTCATCTTTGCAGGGACTGAAAATCTTCAGCCCCTATGTTAAAATAGTGTGTTCCAAAAAGCCGCCGAAGACATACGGCGACGGGGCAGCGGTTTGCTGTAATGTGTTGCATAGTACATGATAAAATTTCAAATCTATCATTAACTTATCTTGAGTGTCAAACAAATAATTGTTGGTTTTGTAACATCAGGCAATGCTTGACATCACAAAGAGAAAAGAATATATTTGAAGTCGTGGAGAGACAGGTTTAAGAGGGATCATTCCCGATTTTTTGCAAAAAAGCATCCTTAATTTCATCAAAAGACGAAAAACCCTTCGACTCCGCTCAGGGTGACTGTGATCGTCATGCTGAGCGGAGTCGAAGCATAATAAACGATAGTTTTACAAAAAATTGGGAATGCTCCCTGTTTAAAACCTGTTTCTACCGTTTTCCTGTTTTTCGACAATTGCAAAGAAAGGAATAAAAAGTGTGGGATTATTCTGAAAAAGTGAAAGACCATTTTTTAAATCCGAGAAATGTGGGTGATATTGAGAGTCCCGATGCCGTGGGAGAGGTAGGCAGTTTGGCCTGCGGCGATGCGCTTAAACTGATGATGAAAATAAATAACAGGGGCGTTATCTCGGAGGTAAAGTTTAAGACTTTCGGGTGCGGAAGCGCCATTGCTTCTGCAAGCGCTCTGACGGAGATGGTGAGAGGGAAAACGATAGAGGAAGCGGCAAAGATTACCGATAATGATATTGCGGAGTATCTTGATGGTTTGCCGGAACAAAAAATGCATTGTTCCGTTATGGGACGTGAGGCGCTGGAAGCTGCCATTGCGAATTATCGGGGGATAAAGCTGGAAAAACCCGTTGATGAAGGGACGATCGTTTGTAAATGTTTTGGCGTCACCGATAATAAGATTGCGCATGAAGTAAGGGAACATAAACTGACGACTATTGAGCAGGTTACAAATTATTGTAAAGCAGGCGGAGGTTGCCAGTCATGCCATCCTCAGATCCAGGCAATTATAGATGAAGTCTGGCATAAAGAGAAGGAGAAGGCGATGATTGAAAAAACACAGAAATCTGCCAGGAAATTAACGAATATTCAAAAAATGAAACTTGTGCAGGAGACAATTGAGAGGGATATTCGCCCTGCCCTTTTGGTGGATGGCGGCGATATTGAATTGATTGATATCGATGGCGACCGTGTGATGGTTTCTTTCCGGGGAAGTTGCTCCGCATGTCCGAGTTCGGGAGTAACATTAAAATCGACGGTAGAGGCTAAATTGAGGGAATTTGTCACTGATACGCTTATCGTAGAGGAGGTAACATCATGAAGGTTGTTTATGCGGATAACAATGCGACGACAAAGGTTGCCCCTGAAGTTCTGGAAGAAATGTTGCCTTTCTTTTCGAATTACTATGGCAATCCTTCCAGTATGCATCTTTTTGGCGGTCAGGTGGCAAAAAATATTGATAACGCAAGGCAGAAAGTTGCAGCCCTCATCGGCGCCGAGCCTGAAGAGATAGTATTTACCAGTTGTGGCACGGAGAGTGATAATACCGCAATATTGGGAATCCTTCGGGCGAATCCAAGAAAAAAACATATTGTAATATCACGGGTTGAGCACCCCGCGGTGTATAATTTATGTACGTATCTTGCGCAAAACGGGTATCATGTTACGGAATTAGGTGTGGATAAAAATGGAATGCTTAATCCGGATGAGTTGTCCGACGCGGTGAGGGAGGATACGGCAGTTGTATCAATTATGTATGCGAATAATGAAACGGGCGTTATTTTTCCGATTGAGAAAATTGCCGGCATCGTAAAACAAAAGGGGTCTGTTTTGCATACCGATGCGGTTCAGGCGGTAGGTAAAATTCCTTTAAATCTTTCTCAGAGCTCAATAGATTTATTGACAATTTCGGGACATAAATTACATGCACCAAAAGGAGTCGGAGCTTTGTACATAAGAAAAGGCACGTCCATTTCTCCTTTTATTATCGGAGGGCATCAGGAGAAAAATCGCAGAGGAGGCACGGAGAATGTTCCTTCTATTATTGGCCTTGGCAAGGCGTGTGAACTGGCAAAAAAATGTATGGGAGAGGAACAAACAAGGGTAAAGCAATTGCGCGACAGATTGGAACGTGAAATTGTGGAAAAAGCGCCCGATGCAATAATAAACGGGTATAAATCTCCCCGGTTGCCTAATACCACAAATATCAGTTTTGAGTTTGTCGAGGGGGAAGCTATTTTGTTGCTGCTTAATGAAAAAGGGATTTGTGCTTCTTCCGGTTCCGCCTGTACGTCGGGTTCCCTGGAACCTTCGCATGTATTGAGGGCGATGGGTGTCCCTTTTACGGCGGTGCATGGCTCTGTTCGGCTGAGTTTGTGCCGATACAACACCTCCGAAGATGTGGATTATATTGTGGAACACCTTCCGCCGATCGTGAGGAGACTCAGGCAGATATCTCCCTATAACAGAGATTCGAAATTTCAGGGGCAAGTTTCTGCCAGTCACCACTGTTGAGGAATAAATGAATACGCAGGAAATAAAAAAGGGCAATCGTTCGGATTGCCCTTTTTTAATTGAGAAACCTTTTATAGAAGAAAAAATTTAATTACTCTTTATCCGATTTTACAATAAGGTATTGAGAGTATTCCCCGCGTTTTATAAGCAACAGTATACCCTTTTTCTTGTCACCGCTTTTTACGGTGCTGTTAAATTCTTCCGCAGTGGTAATTTTTTTACGGTTAACTTCCTTGATAATATCTCCCTCTCGCATGCCTACCATTGCGCCAGGGCCTCCCGGTTGTACTTCTGTGACGATAACGCCGGTTTCATCTTCCAAGCCCATGTTTTTCGCAATTTCTTTTGTCAGGGTTTGCACGGTTATGCCAAGTTCTTTTTCCGGGAGTGTTCCGCTTGGGGCTGCCGCAAACAGGTCGGAAGGCTGTTCACCGATTTTTACCAGTAATGTTTTTTCCTCGCCGTTTCTCAGTACGGTTACTTTTACCGTTTTGCCTACCTCTGTTTGTGCCACCGTATTGCGCAAATGGTTCACGTCGCGCATTGGTTTGCCGTCATAATTAATTATAATGTCGCCACGTTCAAAACCTGCTTCTT
>Ga0194126_10001403_pt1 | contig 40508 bp, 40 predicted proteins | sample TA2KigC150mmetaG_FD_148641 | JGI IMG/M metagenome (GOLD analysis project Ga0194126, IMG submission 148641) | Freshwater microbial communities from Lake Tanganyika, Tanzania - TA2015035 Kigoma Deep Cast 150m | ecosystem: Environmental > Aquatic > Freshwater > Lake | place: Tanzania: Lake... | reverse complement strand
TAGCGATTTTATATATGGTTAAAAACTATGCTCTCTTATAGGAAATGTCTTGTGCATATTTGTATGAATTAACTGTACCTACGTCTATCTCTATTTCACTTTCATCTATAGGGATCGCAATCACTTTTTTTCCATCATCAATGAGTCTTTGTATGGCATCTGTAAGCTGATATTCATCACCCTTACCGCGCTTGATCCTTTTTAGACAGTCAAAAATATCTGATTTAAAATAATACATCGGAAGTATGCCAAATTTTGATTTTGGTTTGATTGGTTTTTCTTCAACTTCTTTAACAAGATAATCAGTTCTTGAAATTTTCTCTAGTGTAGGCACTCCATATCTTTTTACATCTTTGACTTTTTTACATAATATCACTGCAGAAACTTCTGGATTATTTTTTGCTGTTTCTATTAGTCTGCTAACGGGATGTTTTGTTTTACTTAATATTGTAACATCTCCAGCATGCACTATGAAGTCATCTCCTCTAATGTATCCCTCAGTTAGTCTTACGGCATCACCAAATCCTTGAGGCCTATTTTGATTTATCCAAACCAAATGTGAATTTTGCAACCTTTCATAGAATTTTGTTATCAGTATCTTATAATCCCCTGAAAGATCTTTCAGATAGGCATCATGTGGAGTAAAATGATCCTCTATGGATCTTTTTTCTCTTCCTACAACAAAACAATAATCTCTTATGTTGTTTGCATAAAGCTGTTCAAAAATATATTGTAATAAAGGAATAACCACACGATTTTTACCATACATTCTTGTAAAAATCGGCATCATCTCTTTTGGTAGTTCTTTAGTTATTGGAAGAAGTCGTACACCTTTTCCAGCAGCAGTTATGACGCATTTCAAATTATTTTTCCTTAATTACTACGTTTTTAAATTTTAAAACCACTATTATATGTAAATTTATATAAATTCTATAGATAGTAGCTCATTCATTAACTTGCAAAATACTGATAAAAAAACTGGCATAATATACGAAGATTTACCGAAAATCCAAAATTTACTAAAGTCTGGACAATTACAAATCTGCATTGTAGGAATAGGAAGAATAGGACTCCCGACTGCACTCTCATTTGCAAACTCTAATCTGCCAACAACTGGAGTAGATGTTAATGAAAACTTGGTAAGCATGATAAAGTCTCAAAATTTCCCACTAAAAGACGAACCAGGATATTTAGAAATTTTCAATAATGTAATTAAAAACAAAAGATTTTCTGTAACAACAAAAATTGAAGAAGCTATACCACAAGCAAATGTAGTTCTGTTATCATTACCTACACCAGTGGATGAAAATAAAAATCCGAACTACTCCGCACTAGAATCTGTGGGAAAACAACTTCATAATCTCATGACAAAGGGAACACTTGTCATAGTTGAAAGTACTGTAGAGCCTGGTTATATCGAAAATACTTTTGTAAAATTTTTAGAGGGTAATGATGGTAGATTAATCGCAGGAAAAGATTTTGGATTAGGAGTATGCCCAGAAACAGCAAATCCGGGCGAAATTCTTAAAGATTTTAAAAGTTTGCCTAGGTTAGCAGGAGCATTAGATGATAAAGATGCAAATATAATTATCGAGATCTACAAACACGTCTTTCCAGTAGAAATTGTCAAAATGCCAGACTGTAAGACTGCAAATGTAGCAAAGCTAACGACTAATGTTTTTAGGTACATCAACATTGCATTTGTAAATGAGCTAGCCATACTTTGTGAAAAACTTGACATTGATATTATGAAAGTACTTGAAGCGGCAGACATGAAGTACAACTTTCAAGTTCATTATCCTGGCCCAGGTGTTGGTGGACCATGCCTTCCTGTAAATTCGGTGCAAATACTTCATTCCGCAAAATTACTTGGAAAGAATCTATTGAGAATGGTATCACTAAGCCAAGAAATCAACGAGGGAATGGCATCTCATGTATTAGATCTAGTTGCAGAGTCATTAAAATCAGTGGGCAAAAAATTGAATGAGAGTACTGTACTGATACTTGGAGTATCTTACAAACCTAATGTAAAAGATGTACAAATAACCCCTGCAGAACCAGTAATAAAAAAACTACAAGAAATTGGAACAAAAATCAAAATATACGATCCATATTTCAAAGCAACATCTATCTTCAACATAAATGTAGAAAATGATCTGTCTGAAGCAATTTCAAATATTGATGCTATAATTTTGATTACTGCACATGATGAATTCAAACACATTGATCCGACATTCCTTGGTTCTAAATCAAAATCACTAATAGTAATAGATACAAGAGGAATAATTGATATTCGTGCTGCACGAAAAGCTGGATTGATTATTAGAGGAATTGGTCGTGGCGGAAAATAACGTAGGCACGATAAATCCGTTAACCATCGCTAATATTCTCACACTACGATACGATCCTACTCAAAAACCACTTTTGCCAAAGTTCGATCGTGATAATTTTGTTGATAATCACGTAATACCGTCTATTAATGATATAGAAAAAATAATCCAGAGTTCACTAAGAACTAAAATCAATAATGACATACAAAAAATTTGTATTGCGTTAAGTGGCGGAGTTGATTCTACACTCATTCTTGCACTTTTGAGAAAAACATTCCCAGATATTGAAATCAATGCAATATCGATCAAATTTGCAAATAGTGTAGATGAATCAGAATCAGCCGCTAAAATTGCACAACATTTTGAGGCTAAACATCACATAATTGAAGTTGATAATTATCTAAGAGAATTACCTAAAGCGATTAGCATTGTGAAACTTCCATTTTGGGACTTGCATTGGTATTATGTTGTAAAAAAAGCACAAACCCTATCAAAATACCTTGCTTCTGGAGATGGAGGTGATGAAGTATTTGGCGGATATACTTTTAGATATAAAAAATTTCTTTCATTAACAAATGAAAATTCAAATACAAAAAATAAAATTCAAGCATACATCCAATGTCATGAGAGAGATAGTGTCCCTGATCAAGACAAGATATTCGGACCAAAAACTAAATTCTTATGGAATCAAATCCATGCATATCTTGTACCTCATTTTGATAATGACTTGTCTAGACTGGATCAGGTACTCCTAGCGGATTATAACGGTAAATTACTATACAATTTTAGTTTAATCAACACGAGATTACATGATAATTTTAATATGATATCGATTGCACCATTACTCTCACAAGAAATTACTGCTTATGCAATTCCATTGTCAAACAAATTTAAATATGATCAACAAAATGACGTTGGAAAATTACTTCTCCGTCAATTATTACGCAAACTTGGTGTTGATTCATTAGTTACAGAAGAAAAACTTGGTTTTAACGTAAATACAATTAATCTCTGGAAATCATATGGTAACTCTTTATGCAATCATTATCTAACAAATTCAAATATTGTTAGAGATGGTTGGATTAATCAAAACTGGATCACTAAATACATAAACAAAAATGATCTAGATGTAAGATACGTAAATAAATTTCTAGGTCTACTGGCATTTGAAATTTGGTACAGAATTTTCGTAACCAACGAAATGAAGAGTAATCAATTTCTTGATTATGTATAGCTTGATTAATTACCAATTTAAAATCAAAATATGTTGAAAACAAAAGATATTGTGGCTGGGCTTGGAGAAATTGGTTTACCAATCTATAGGATATTATCAAAATCTACACTAACAGTAGGCTTTGATATTAATCAAAAACTGATGGACAGAAATCAATTTGGGAAATATGAAAAATTACAAACAAAATTTCTCCATATTTGCATTCCATATTCTAAAAACTTTATTGATAATGTACTTTCACTAATTAATGATTTCCAACCCAAATATGTTGTAATTCATAGCACGATAAGCCCATACACAACAAAAAAAATACAAGAAAAAACATCGATCCCAATAATTTACAGCGCAACTAGGGGCGTACATAAGAGAATGATCTCTGATCTCAAGAAATACACTAAATTTTTTGCAATTAATCAAAATCTATCAAATAGCAAAAAGGCAGAATTGGAATTCAAAAAACAAATGAAGAAATGTAATATCAAAACAAAACAAATGTCTAAACCGGAAACACTAGAGTTAGCAAAAATAATTTGTGATACATCGTATCTTGGTTGGCTTGTTAATTATGCACAAATTAGTAATATGATTGCAATACAACATAATGTAAACTATGACGAAATGTGGTCGTTTTCGGATGAAATCCATAAGTTTCTTGGAAATCGACCAAAAATGTATCCTGGATATATTGGTGGCCACTGTGTAATTCCAAATCTTGATTTGATACATAACCAAACTCTCAATCTTATAAAACAAATGAATGATATGTATGCAAAAAAAGTAAAGAATGCTAAAACAATTGCGAAAATATATGGTGCAAAAATGATCCGTAAGTAATCATCAATCTATAAATTATTTTTACATGTGTCTGTTGAATTATATCTTGATACGCATTATGCAATAAAAAAATTTTAGACGAAGTCAAGATACCGTTATAAACTACTCGAATAGAATGCCAAACAATGAATGTCTTAGTTGTTGGTGCACATCCAGACGATGAGACAATAGGAGCCGGTGGAACTATTGCAAAACATATTGAAAACGGTGACCATGTCTACATTGTACTGTTTTCTGTCGGTCATAAACCAATTCAACCTAATTTAAGAGAACAAGCATATCGAGCACTCAAAGTTTTTGGTATTAACAAGAATGATTTATTTTGGTTAAATTGTAAATCAGGACAATTTGATCTAGAATCAAAACTTAAAGTTAATTCAAAATTAGCTGAAATAATTGCCAAAGTAAACCCCCAAATCGTCTACACACATTTTTATGGTGATACCCATCAAGATCATAGATTTGTTTTTGATTCAACTATGGTAGCATGTAGGCCTTCTCACGAGATTAGAGGAATTGCAAAAAATAAAAACTGGAGAACTGAAAAAAATAAAAATTGGAGAGGGGTCGAAAAAATTTTTTGTTATGAAATACCTTCTTCAACAAATTGGTCAGGTAGACTAAGTGACAGCTTTAATCCAACAGAATATAATGTAATATCTGAGAAACATTTACGGCAAAAAATTTCTGCATATGATTGCTACAAGAATGAAGTTAGACCTGGAAATCATCCACGGTCAATAGAGTCTTTAAATAAACTAGCTCAGTACAGAGGAAGCTCTGTTACTGTTGACCTAGCAGAAGCTTTTGTTTTGATTAGGAGCATAAATCATGATTAAAGGAAAACAAATCCTTGTAACTGGTGGAGCTGGAACTGTAGGAAGTAGAATAGTAAAAAAACTATATGAAAAACATGCCAAAGTTACAGTTTTAGATAATCTATCTGCATACCCGTTTGACTATCTGAATGAATATGGAGTTGGAAAATTAGATGGCGTAAATTTTGTTAAAGGAGATATAACAAATAAAAAACTAGTAAATGATCTGATCAAAAAAACTGATGTTGTTGTTCACGTTGCCGCTTTGGCAGATGTTGGTGCATGTGTAAGAAATCCGAGCCTAGAATTTGAAACAAATGTTGCTGCAACACAAACCATTCTGGAATTATGTAAAGAAAATAAAATTGAAAAATATGTTTTTGCATCATCCGCAGCTGTTTATGGAAAAGGTGTTGACAAAGTTTTCAGAGAAGATCAACCATGTTTTCCAATTTCTAATTATGCATTATCAAAATATTGGGGAGAACAACAAGCTCGTTTATACTATGAATTATATGATCTACCTACAACATCGATAAGATTCTTTAGTGTTTATGGCTCACCTCAAATTCCTAAACAAGGCAGCCATAGCTGGGCTGTTGCAATTTTTGGTGCATTAGCAAAACGAAAAAAACCAATAACAGTATATGGAGACGGAAACCAAATTCGTGATTTTACACATTCATCTGACATTGCACAATCAGTTGTGCTGTCAATTGAAAAACCTACTACGAATGGAAAATTCTTTAATGTAGGTACAGGTAAGCATGTCACAGTTAATACTATAGTTGAAAAAGTTTTTGAACATGCTGGTAAGGTACCAATAATTTACAAACCGTATCCTAAGGGTGATCCACTAGGCGGTTATGCCGATGTGACATTGATGAAGAAATATCTGGACTGGCAACCTGAAATCAAATTAGATGACGGAATTAGAGAGTATTTTGAATGGCTTTCAGATCATGAACATCTTATCCCTGATTGGGTTTGAGTAGGATATAGTCATACCAATTCTTCCATAATTTCTATTAATGATAAAACAGCTTTATCATTATTGAAATTTTCTAGTGCAAATTTCCTTCCATTGTTTGCAATTCTCTCCCATTTTGGATTATTCACATCGCTAAGATATTCTTTAAATTTTTCAACATAATTATTTTCATTAATAAAAACTGCAGATTCTCCATCTTCAAATCCTAAATGCGTTCCTCTGTTTTTTTTGGTTACTTCCATGAACGTTAAACAACCTGCAGCAGGAATTTCCCAGTATTTCTGTACTGGGCATTTAGTATCTGCTGCAATAGCAGCTTGATAATTCTGTAACAACTGCGGATATCTATCATTAACAAATTCATGTTGTAAGGTAGATGTGTAATCTACAAAAGGTAATGCATTACATTTTGTACGTAGAATTTTACAGCGATAGGTATTCCATTCTGGTTTTCTTATGTCATTAATTATTCGAGAAATAAGCTTTGTATTTCCAACATTTCCTGAATTTAGAATTTTATTCTTTTTTCTATTTTGAAATGGAGCTATATTTTGGTAAAGCGATTCTTCTAAACAATATATAATTTTTTTATATTTAAAATCTGATGGGTATAATTCATAAAATAAACCCTCTGGTAAAAAATGGAAATAATAATCGATTTTCCATTTTTTATGATTCTTTTTAGCTTTTTTCGCATCACCCGGGTCTGAACCACGAGAAATCACAGGGATATAGCAATCTTGAATACCGATAATCTCTTGTGGCATTCCAAAATCTGCATTTGACCATAGTAAAATTACATCTGTTTTATCTTTCAAAGTATTGATGTCAAATTTTTCATTAGTGGGGTAATTAGTTACTTCAATTCTGTCATTACGATTTAATGCATTAATGAAAAAATGATAGTACGTATTATCAAAATGCTTTCCTGATAAGAAAACATTATCGTGTTTATAGATAAATGCAACTTTGATTTTATTTTTCATTATTTTAACACAATTCTTTTTTAACACAATTAATTACGTTATCGATCATTTCGTCAGTAATATCGACAAACATGGGAAGACATGTTTCTTTTAATAAAATCTTCTCAGAAACAGGAAGCATACCTACTGAATATCCAAACTTTTCTTTATAGATTGGTTGTAAATGAATTGGTGGATAGTATATTGTACCTAATGTGATGTTATATTTCTCTTGGAAAATCTTTTCTAATTTTGGAGCTTGCATGGAATTTAACAAAATAGGATACTTCCAATAACTATGTTTTATGTTAGTTGCAACTGGAATAAGTGTAATTTTTTTGATTTGGCTAAGCTCATCCATATATCTAATTGCAACTTGATTTCTTTTACTGACAAACTCATCAAGTCTGTGAAGCTGATAAATTCCTAAAATTGCATTAATTTCACTCATCCTCCAATTATGCCCGATTTTTGTATGCAAGTTACCTTCCTTTCCATGACTTCGAATAATCCTTGCAAAATCCGCTAGTTTTTCATCATTCGTAGTAATCATTCCTCCTTCTCCAGTTGTCATAGGTTTTGTTGGGAAAAATGAAAAACATCCTGCATTGCCTAAACTTCCAGCTCTTTTACTATCAATACTGGAACCGTGAGCATGAGCTGCATCTTCAATTAAAAATAATCCATTCTTACTACAGATTTCTCTTACTTCATAAATTTCAGGGGGAATTAATCCCGCTATGTGAACGATAATTACTCCTTTTGTTTTAGGTGTTATTTTTTTCTTAATATCAATGGGATCAATACATAGAGTTTCTTTTTTTATGTCTGCTAATACAGGCCTACCTCCAGCAAAAACTACTGCATTTGCAGATGCCACAAAACTGTTTGTGGGAACAATTACTTCATCACTGTAATTAAGATTATAGTATCGCAAAGCAATTTCAAGAGCTGCGGTTCCGGAATTTACTGCTATGGAATACTTTACTCCAATATATTTTGCAAACTCGTTTTCTAGTTTCTCAACATTTGGTCCACAAGTAAGCATTCCTGATGTCATGCTGCTCTTAATATCGTCTAAGATGGCATCAATGTCATCGTCAGAAAAAAAAGGCTTTGCATTAGGTATCTTCATCTATCTATTCTCCATCATTTCTCTTATCCCCTCATTAATTGATATTTTTGGCTTCCATCCGAGTTTTAGCTTAACTTTACTTATCGACATTAGCTTATCTGGCCAAATCTTACCTTGAGGAGCTGGGATTTTGATTATTTTGGAGGAAGAACCGTGATCTTTTCCATATTTGGCTACTGTACTAGCAATTTTCTCAATTGAATTAAGTTGTCCACTACCAACATTAAAAATTTCATTATGTAGTCTTGTATTGTTTAAAAGTAATTCAAAACATTCTGCAAGATCTTTAATATTGAGATAATCGATTTTCTGTTTTCCTGACCCATAGATCAAAATATCTGAATTTCGCACAGACGCGTCAATAAAATTTTCAATTGCACTCCCTTTTTGTCTGCGAAATGGATTAAATCCGTAGATATTTGATAGTCGAAGAATAGCGTACTCTAGTTTGCTATCTTGGATTTGTTTTTCGGCCATTGTCTTTAATGCACCATATAGATCATCAGGTTCTAGCACCATATCTTCACTCAGGGGGTTTTTTCTTGACTTGAAAGTAGAGTAAGTTGCATAAGTGGATGAAAAAATAAAACGTTTTACATTATATTCAATAGATTTTTGAATTAATAACTGTGTTCCATACACATGAGTTAGTACTGCACTCACAGGATCTTCCATACATGCTGAATTTCCCAGAACACCTGCCAAATGAATTACATATTCAAAATTATTTTTCATTAATCTATTTAGAATTGATGAATCTCTAATATCGCCTTTAACAAAACAGACATTTTTTCTAATGTTTTTTTTAAGTATGCTATACTGCCTACCATGATCTAGACAAAAAACTTCATAGTTATTCGATAAATGATTAGCTAAATAGCTACCAATAAAACCACCTCCACCTGTTAATAATATCTTCATAATTCTTTTAACTGGTATTTTTTTTAACAACCATAAAAATCATCGTTTACTTATTCGTTTTAGTTACTAATTAATTATAGACAGTAAATGTTACTGTGTGCCAAAAATAATCTCAATGCATCAAGCGCAGTACTTACCTTGGATGGGTTTATTTAAAAAAATCCTTGAAAGTGATGTTTTTGTTATTCTGGATGATGTACAATATGCGAAAAATGGGTGGTATAATAGAAACAAGATTAGAACGTCTACTGGTTGGATGTGGTTGACATTACCAATCAAATCACATTTGGGTGATAAGTATAACCAAGTTAAAATTGATAATATGCAAAATTGGCGAAAAAAACACTCTAGTGCAATACAGATAAACTATCAAAAATCAAAATATTTTGAAAAATACTGGAGACAAATACAAAACATATATGAAAAAAATCATGAATTTATGTTTGATATCAATCTGGATTTTATATTATTCTTCTTGGATATTTTAGGAATAAATAAAAAAATAATTTTTTCTTCAGAGCTAAATATACAAAAAACAGGTTCTGATAGAATACTTGAAATCTGTAAATCATTGCAAGCGGATATTTACTTGTCTGGAGAAATGGGTAAAACATATCTCAAAGAAGATGATTTCACAAAAAATCAAATTGAAATAATATATCAAAATTTTCAACATCCAACATATGGACAGACATATGATCCATTCGTTCCTAACTTGGCATTTGTTGATCTGTTATTCAATGAGGGAAATAATTCTTTAAATATAATTCAAAATGCAAAAACTTCATAGTTTTCTTACAAATAACTTTTCTCTTATATCTTGTCAGGTAATTTTTCTACATGTTTTCAGTTACTAAATTTATTTCTGGATTAACCATCAGTTAGGTTTAAAACTAATCTAAATATTTTTTTAGCAATTGAAAGTTTTAATTGCATCTGGAGCGGGCGGCGGAACTGCAAAAAATAGTATAGGGAAATATTTTCATCTGAAAGAATTTGGTGAGGCATTGAAGAAATTTGGAGTAGATTATAAATTAGTGAAGGAAATTGATTACATTTCAGGTTTTCCAAATAAAAATCCAAAAAGCTGGTTTTCAAAAAAAAAATTTCATAACTTAATTGATGAATTCAAGCCAGATGTAGTTTTTGTAGATAGACAATCGCATTTTGCGTTAGAAACTATTAGATCCGGAATACCTCTGTTTGTTTATTTGCGTGGCCACTATTGGCTTGAAATTGAATGGGCAAAAAAAACCATCTATAAAGATCCAATAATGCGTGCTGTTATAAATTTAAGACATAGAATAGCTGAAAAGATTTTTGAAAAATGTGATGGAATTTTTATGACTGCAGATTATCTGGATGGCGTCATAAAGGAACATCATCCAAATGCAAAAACATATCATTTTCTTGAAGGATTAGATACATCTAGATGGTATCCTGTAAAAGGCATGCAATTGGAACACCCATGTGTAGGAATGGTTCAGGATGCAAACTGGTGGGGTAAGACAAAAGAAATGCTCACACTGGACAAAGTTATGGAGTCATTACCACATGTACATTTCTATTGGGCAGGAGATGGCCAATACAAAGACAGGATCCTATCTGCATATAAAAAACATAAAAATTTTCATTATCTTGGTACAATTGGCTATCCAGATAAAGTCAGAGAATTTTTAACAGAAATTGATATCTATGCATTACCTACAGGCATGGATACGACGCCTCTTTCATGTAGGGAAGCCATGTCGATGGAAAAACCGATTATTGCATCAAACGTTGGAGGTATTCCAGAGATGATCTATGACAATAAAACAGGGTTATTGGTTAATGAAAACGACGTAAATGCTTGGATTGAAAAAATTTCCTTTCTACTAAACAACAAAGAAATCAGCATACAATTAGGAAAAGAAGCAAGAAATCTAATTATTGAGAAATTTAATTGGGAAATAATAGCTCAAAAATTCATGAAAGTTGTTGAAAAAAATGTCAGCACATAATTTTATATTTCTAATGTACTAAGCACGTGTTTTTATTTTAATTTTCTTAATTCCAAATATACCAAAAAATATTATAAATATTGCGCTCAAAATTAAAACCTCTGGGTGACTAATTGCCACCTGTGATTTTATCATTAATGGATCTGACCAAATTATTGATGGTTGAAAGAATATTTTATCCCAAAAAATTAATGTAGTTATTGCATGCGCAGAAATTGTTAATCCTAGAGAAAAAATTCCCAAGTATTTGTTTTTCAATATACTAAAGAATCTATGATAACCATATGCGGCAATTAAAAATATTGGTAAAAACATCATAACATAAAATCTGCTTGGAGAATATGACTTGTTCATTGTAGACATTAATACAAAGATGCTTATGAACCAGAAAATAATTAATAACTCAGATCCAGTAATTCTCTTGCTTCTTAATGAACTAATCGTATAGATTAATCCTATCACAAAAAGTATTGTTAATGGGACACTAGAAAAATTATTTGCGAATTTAAGAGATTCCGGTATATCATTTGTATTAAAATAATAGTATACATCAATAATTGGAGCAATAGTAACAGTAATTGTACTCATGAATCTTACATGAATTTTATTAGCTTCCCATGGCATATTAAGACTCATGCCAGTAGTATATGCATCCAGACTTTCTCTCTGAAACATTATCTGTTCAAATGGACCAATCCAATAGAAAGGTAATGTTACAATTATTGCAACAAAAAATATTCCAACATAAGTTGCCGCTAAAATAATGGATTTTGATAGATATTTGGGCGTTTGAAAGCTTTTCTTATTTAGTTTTTCATTAAATAGACCTCTCAAGAATATTATTCCCAAAAAGAGAGGTAAGAACATGAAAACAATCGCTTTAGTGTCAAAAGCTACCCCGAAAATGATTGCACTCAAAACCAGTAATGGATATCCAATCTTTTCTTTTTCTCTAACTGAATATAATAATAGTAAAAATGAAAGCATCATGAAAAAATAAATGTACGCTTCTGTCATTATGGTCCGATTATAGGCAAACCATAGACTGTTGAAAAGTAATAGTAATCCAAAACTTATGCCTACAATTCTGTTAAAAAGAATTTTTCCAATGACGAACGCTATAACAACAGTTAATGATCCAAGGATCGGAGAAAAAAATCTGGCAGCAGTTAGCTCGGATTTTGTCGGTACATTAATTCCTGGAAGAGGATCATTATGAGGTTTGCATAAGGGTGGTTCTGGAGCATAGCTCTTAGAATAATCTACTCCATGTATTACTGCCCCTAAACCAACCATTAGATGTTTTACAACACCATGCATACCAACCCAGTGGTCTTGCATATTGCATTCTTTGACAGATATCAGTGTACATTCTCCATTCCCATTCCAACATGGATTAAAAAAATCTCCATTTTTGAATAAATTAAAGTATACATTTGAAAATGCATAAAAAAAATCAAGTTCGTCTGAATGGGGGCCTTGTTCTGATAAATTAAATGACAAAACTGCATATGCACAAATAAAAAGGATAATCGGAATGAAAAGCTGTTTGTCTATGAATGACTTCATTAGACTTACCATGACTTACAGAACAAATGGGACTTTATATCTTAACTATAATTACTCGTCACGATTCTAACTGTGATCATATTTAATTTTTAATTATTATTTTGTAGTAATTTATATTAAATTATTCAGGAAAAATAACCCTTATGAAATTTTTAATCATAGGTGCAAGTGGAACAATAGGTTCCCAATTTATTGAGTCTCTTGCAAAAGACAGAAAAGATTTTGATTTCACTGTTAATAAAAATACTGCACATTATGTCAATCCGAAAATCCTTGATATAACTAACACATCTCACACAATTGATGTCATTCGACAAGCTAATCCTGATATTGTATTTCATACTGCAGCACTCACTAACTTGGATCTGTGTGAAAGTGATCATGCATTAGCAAATTCTATTAACATTAATGGTATCAAGAATATAATAGATGGATGCAAAATCACTAAAAGCAAACTCGTCTTTGTATCTAGTTCATTTGTTTATGATGGCACTAAACAAAATTATCTCGAGGATGAACCGATCTCGCCAACAACACATTATGGCATCACAAAAGGTACAGGTGAAAAATTAGTACAAAATTCAGGATTAAACTATCTAATTTTGAGAACTGATTCACTTTATGGTTGGATTAAAAAATATCAACGAATAAACCCAGTAATCCGAGTAATTGATACTCTCAAGTCTGGAAAAGTGCTCAGAGAAATAATTGATTGGTATAATACTCCTACATATGTGCCGGATTTTGTACATGCGTCATTAATCTTAGCTGAGAATGATGAGAAAGGAATTTTTCATGTTTCAGGAAGTGATTTTCTAAATAGATATGATTGGTCTCAGCAAACAGCAGATGTTTTTGGATTGGATAGAAAATTAATAATCCCAATACATTCCAGTGAATTAAATTTACAAGCAAAAAGGGTAAACGTGAATCTCACAAACGAAAAATTGTTTGAAAAAACTGGAATCCATATGAAAGGTGTTAGAGATGGTTTGTTCGCAATGAAATCAAATGAACCTGATAATCTATTCTAATTTATTTTAACAATAATTTTCTATTTTATTCTTTAGTCATTGAAATGTGTACTATTCTGATATGGCCCACGGTATTTTCATCTGATTTGCTTTTCTAGAATAATATTCAATTTGCTTTATTGTTAAATCCTTTAAACCTGTTTTTTGTTCTGAATAATATTTGTACCACATTATGGTTTGTGCAATACATTCTTGAATAGAGTATACTGGATGCCACATGAGCGTTTTTTTTGCTTTATTAGAATCCAATCTCAATAATTTCTCCTCATGAGGCTCTTTCTCTGTATTGACAGGCGTTGTGGATTTACCAGATCCCCATTCAGCAATTACCAAATTAACTAATTCTTGTACTGTGACATTATGCATGGATTCATCTGGACCAAAATTCCATGCCTCAGAATACAAAGTTGGGCATTCATACATCTTTGATGCCAACAAAAGCATACCGGAAACTGATTCTAGTACAAATTGCCATGGCCTAATAGAATGAGGGTTTCGAATTTTAATTGGTTTTTTTACTAATAATTGGCGAACACAATCAGGAATGATACGGTCGCTTGCCCAATCTCCACCACCAATAACATTTCCAGCACGCACAGAAGCAATACTGGTATGAGTATCTTTTGATTTTATGTTAAAAAAAGAATTTCTATATGATGAAGTAACAATTTCAGCAGCTCCTTTACTAGCACTATATGGATCCTTGCCACCAATATGATCATTTTCAGTATAGGGACGATCTAAGTTGCGATTCTCATAACATTTGTCACTGGTAATGATTTCACAAACTCTGACATCAGAATTACGAAGTATTTCAAGCACATTTATTGTACCCATGACATTTACTTCGAAAGTTTCAATAGGAATGTCATAAGACATGCGAACAATAGGTTGCGCCGCTAAATGAAATACAAATTCAGGATTATTATCTTGTATTGTTTTTTGTAAGGTAGACAAATTACGTACATCGCCGATATTATGATTTATTTCCTTTTTCAATTCAAGAGTATCGAACAATGATGGATTTGTAGGCGGATCTAGAGAATACCCAATTACATTAGCACCTAATAATTTCAACCATAGTGAAAGCCACGATCCCTGAAACCCTGTATGTCCGGTAACTAGCACTATTTTATCTTTGAAAACTCCGTTGAACAATTTTTCCATATTCATTAGACAGATCATCGTATTGTTATGTTATAATTATACTGTTAAAACTACTGAACTGTTAATATGCATGAAACAGTTTAATTGAGAACTATATGAAAAATTTTTCAGGAAAAAAAATTCTACTAATTGTCATTTCAATTGTTCTCTTCTATGCAATTTTTTCATTTTATTCAGATTTCAACAAAGTATCGGAACATCTAAGAAATATTGAAATAATTTATTTAGCACCGATTTTTGGAATATTGTCTATATCAGTAATTATTAGAAGTCTCATCCAACGTCTACTCCTGATTAATATAGGAATAAAACTTTCAGTTAAAGAAAACTTGAAAATCTTCCTGTCTGGACTTTCTATGCTTATTACTCCTGGCGGATCAGGAGTTCTCATAAAATCATATCTGATGCACCAAAAATATGGTCATAATCCAGTAAAGACCATGCCTCTTGTCTTTGTTGAACGATTCTACGATGTTGTTGGGATCATACTTCTAATTGCAATTTCATCATTATTTGTCTATTCAATAGAAGCAGTGATGATAATTATGCCATCTACGGCAATTGTATTTGCTCTGATATACCTAATAAAGACAAAAAAATCTTTAAAGTTCGTTATAATCTCATTAAAAAAAATAAAATTCTTTGACAAAATTCTTTCAGACGATCAAGAATTTTATGATTCACTAAACAGTCTTTTTCAAACTAAAATAATGTTGACTATTCTTGCTTTAATAACATCTTTAACATTTTTTGAATCCATTATGTTTTATTTTGGATTTCTATCTTTTGGTATTGATATAGGATTTTTTACTTCAATACAAACTTTCTATGTATCTGTCCTTTTCGGTTCACTTTTTCTTATACCTGGAGGAATCGGAGCAACTGAAGGGTTATTTGTTACATTGTTGACTCAGAAAAATATTGAGCTTTCATTAGCAAGCTCTTTAATCATATTTCTACGATTGTCAACAATTTGGTTTCTAACTGCAGTGGGATTTTTTGTAATACTATATAATATAATCAAAAACAACTGATCTCTTGACATCACAATTTTTTATTACCATATTCTTTATTCTATCAGTATTAAATCACTACTATTTTGAGTATTTGTAAATGATCTCGTAGTGAAATTGATATAGTTGGCGCATGAAATTGAATCATGCAAGGAAAAGATATTGGATTCCGCGCATGGTTCTATTTTAGAAATGGTTGGAGTATCTATTTTGCATTCATCTTTGCAGCAATAAATACACTCACTGTGACTTATTATCTTGCTATTGAACGTGCTCCGTTACTTAGAGAAATATTTCCTACATTCTTACAATATATCTTGATTGTAGGTGGAATTGGAATACCTACATTAATCATAGTTGGATATGCACATTGGAAAAGATCTGCTGCACGTAAGGCTGAAATTGATATTGGTTACGAAACTGATCCCTATAAAGCACGAACATTGGTAAATAGTGAAATGTTATTAAAAATGAATCTACATATGATGGAAATGGTGATGAAATTATTGAACAACACAAAACTAACTGATGAGGAAATCAGCGAAATTAAAAAATCAAAAAATCAAATATCTGAATTAATTAACAAAAGAACATTCGCAAATAAACTTGATTTGAAATTTATAAAAACCGAATCTCAGGAAAGCTAACACCGTGAAAAAACGAACTAGTGTAATTCTGATAATAGTAATTTTATTGACATTTTCATACGGAATCTCTGTCGGTCATTATAAGATATTCCCATTTGATCTTCTAAGTGATGCCAAATTTTTTGTAACAAATACAAAACCGCAAAAAACAGAACCGCGACCGCAAATATATGAAGATCCTTCTAATATAATCAACCGTATTAGAATTAACAATGAAACCGATATTATGCAAAAAAGGCAAGAATTAATCAACTATATCTGGATTAATGGCGATTTTCCATCTTCTAAAATGCCGGATTTGGTTGAGAACGGTGTATCTGATTCTGGATTTAATAATCTAAAAAATCTGAAAAGAATTGATTCTATTACTATGGTAATGGAATATGATATGAATTCTATAGCGTATTTGTTCCTAGCAGAAAATTCTAACAATAAACTCATGGTCTATCATCAAGGACATGCGGAACAAAGTTTTCTAGAAGATAAGGACAAAATTCAATTCTTCTTAGAAAAGGGTTATTCAGTTTTAATATTGTCTATGGTCGGGCATGGATTAAACAATGAACCTGTATTAGATTTTCCAGAATTTGGCAAAATTAGATTAAACACTCACAATCATTTTAAATTCATCGAATCGTCATCATTTCATCCAATCAAATTTTTTGTTGAACCTTTAGTTGTATCATTAAACTATCTGGACAAATATTATAATTTTGATTCATACTATATGACAGGTATTTCTGGAGGTGGATGGACCACAATTTTGTATTCTGCAATTGATGATCGAATCTCTCAAAGTTATCCCGTTGCCGGATCATTTCCAATATATTTACGGGCCACATCAGCAAATTTTGGAGATTATGAACAAACTATACCTGAACTCTATAGAATTGCTAATTATGAAGAACTTTATGTTATGGATTCGTATGGCGATGATAGAAAATCCATACAAATACTTAACAAATACGATTCATGTTGCTTTGCAGGAGAATTATATGCACAATTTCCTTATGAGAATGCCATAAAAACCAAACTTGCTCAACTTGGCAAGGGAGAATTTTCAGTGTATATTGATGACACTCATACTGGACATCAAATCTCACATTGGACTTTGAATAAAATACTTGAACATATGGAAAACAACTAAATTTCATTATGAGTCTTCGTAATTTTCTTAAAAAAAGTTATTTTACATTATACAAGAGACATTTCTATGGGATTACTAGTCCAATCAGAGTCCTCCCAGATTTTATTGTGATCGGAGTTGGTAGGGGTGGAACAACATCTCTGTATCATTATCTTGGACAGCACCCATGCATTGCAAAATCTGCATATGATGAATTAGGTTTCTTTGATACAAACTATGAACTTGGCTTAAATTGGTATCGTTCTATGTTTCCCACTAAGTTAACAAAAAGATCAATTGAAAAAAAATACGGAAAGTTTTTGTCATATGAAGTTACACCATCATACATTAGACGCCCATGGGTAGCAGAAAGAATATCACAAATTCTACCCAACATTAAACTAATTGCCATTCTAAGAAACCCAATTGATAAAACGTATTCTCATTATAATATGTCAGTAACAGAAGGTTCTCAAAAACTATCATTTGAAGATGCAATCAAGGAAGATATGAAAAAACTTGAGTCTGATGTGTTACAAGAATATGAATACTTTCATGTTTCAGTGGAAAATTCTTATCTAGCCAGAGGTTTTTACGCAGAACAATTACAAATATGGTTTAATCTCTTTCCCAAAGAACGATTACACATAATTTCAACAGAAGATCTTTCGTCGAAGACTAATGAAACTTTGAATAGCGTATTTGATTTCTTACAATTACCACATCGCAAAATATCTGATCTTGATAGACAGAGAGTTGGTAAATATCCACTTATGAATCCTGAAACAAGAAGATTATTGATTGATTATTTCAAACCGCATAATGAAAAACTATATTTGTTATTGGAAAAAAGATTCAATTGGGATAATTAAGATATTTTTCTCCTTATTTTTCTAATCATATCTTTCATATCTTTTTTAGTACCGGGCTCTTCTAATTTTATATCGTGGTATAAGTTCCAGATTTTATCAAAATCAGATTCTATTTCCTTTATCTCATCTATGTCTCTGGTTATGTGTATATATTCAGCAAAATTCCAAAAACTATTCTCAGTTAAATTTGCAGAACCAATAATTGCACATTTGCCATCAATTACATAGATTTTAGCATGAATCATGGCTACTTCTTCCGTGCTTACAATTTTATATTCTAATGGGGGTGGATTCCAAGTATTAGAATCAATTACATTCATGTTAGCTTTGACAAGTTCTCTAGCAGCTCGGTTTGTCTTATCCGAGTTTGCACCTCTTGTATTGCTTGTTAGTACTCGTGCCTTTACTCCTCCTTTTACCATTTCAAATAATTTATTACCTAAATCTGGAGATATATCTGGACTAGATATCAAAACATAATTCTTTGCAGAAAATAATTCTCTTTCAATAAATTCCCCTACGCCTCGTCCTATGTGTCTTTCCATAATCCAAACACAAATCCATTACATTAAAAATGTACGTACATGTTTATTAGTCTGCATCACAATATTCTCAGACTCATTATTAATCACTAAAATTCAAAAAATAAAAAATTAGATGTATCTCCAAGATGCTGTTTCTTTAGTATCTGATATTGCTAATTACTAAAGAAGAGTTATAACACTATGAACAAAATTATTATTATAAATGATAATCTACTCTCAAAACTTAACAAATTACGGAATTACAATATCTGATGATGCAATATACAGAATAAATCTTGCGTGGGTAAATAGCATAGATGAATTAACTATTCTTTTAGATAAACACAATAAACACAAAATTTTCATGGATCTTCCAGTGGGTCGTACTAAACCGCCTAACAACGCTTATTCATTAAATCATTTAATTCCAGTAATTAAGCAATATTCAAATATCAAATATTTTGCTATATCAAATGTTACATCCCCGAATGATTTGGAAGAATATTTGAGAATCATGCCTTCGGACATAACAATTGTGCCTAAAATTGAAAGCCCAGAAGGAGTAAAAAACATTCAAAAAATTATGGAGATCATAAGAAATAAAGAAAAAATAATCATGCTTGACCATGACGATCTCTATTCATCGCTTATAAAAAAAGGAGAACCGCCTTCTCAATTCAAAGAATATGTCAAAGAATTGATAAAATTCTGTGATGAAAATAAAATTACTTTACTTCGAACAATCGGAGTAATTTTTAGTGATGAAGAAAAAAGAGACACACAATACGTGAGATAAGTAATATTCTAGCAAGCATGCTCACTGCATAAAATTATCTTATGTTTTCTAAATCATCTGAACTAACTCTTTAAGATATACCATAAAAAGTGTAATCCTAACTTAATTGCCTTAATTTTTTTATCTGAGCCAATTTTTGATTTACCGAGTCTTTTTTTGAAGGTAATTGGTACTTCTACAATTCTTAGATTATTTTTTAGAGCTTCTATTGTCATAAAGAGAGTAAATTCGTCATTTGGTATCACTTCGTTTGTTTTAGGTTTTGTAAATCTATGTATTATAGAATCTAATGATTCTTTTCTAATTATTCTGTATAAGCAACCTACATCAGTTAATTGTACAGTTCCCATGTGAAGTAAGCTAAAAAATTTTATCTGTATCAATTTTGCTAAAAAAAAGTTTCCCCATACATAGATCATTCCGAGCTGGTTTCCTTTCTCTGATAATACTTGTAGTTGCCTTGTACCTACTACCATATCACAATTATCTAGGTATCTAATCATCTTTTCAATATCATAGCCATTACATGTCCCATCTCCTTCAACTATAACAATTGCATTTGCATCTGTTTTTAGAGATTCATTCAAACCAATAACACAAGAATGTGCATATCCCATGTTTGATTGTTTAGTAATTACTCTGGCACCACAACTTTTTGCTATTGATACAGTATTGTCCGTACTATGATTATCCACAACGATAACTTCTACTACATTTTTCTGCCTAAGAAAATCAGTCACTGTGGATTCTATGGCAATTTCTTCATTATATGCAGGTATGACTATACAAATTTTGGCATTGTTTATTGGCTCGTATTTCAAGTAATGAAATTTGCTCTCTGTTTTGAAATTCTTTCGTCTGCACGCAAATACTAGCGCGATAATAATCCACGCACTGTCTACTAATAGAATCCATTTTAGATATGTGGAAAATCTAATAGTTTCTATGAAATTTTTGTCCCCAAGAAGCGTTTGTATTCCACTAGTAATCCAAAAATAAACATTTAGTCCAATCCATAGCATATTTACGATCAATAAAAAAACAAACGCAAATGCCATCAAGACATAAAAAAGACCCATCTGAATCATTTCTCTCGGTCTCATTTAATAATATGACTAAAGTTTTATTTCATGATGATTGATTAGTGACAAGGATGAAAGCTGTAATCTTGGCTGGAGGATTGGGAACCAGAATATCAGAAGAAACAATAACCAGACCAAAACCAATGATCGAAATTGGGGGAAAACCAATTCTCTGGCATATAATGAAATATTATTCAAGTTATAAAATTAATGATTTTATTATTTGCCTAGGATACAAAGGATACATGATCAAGGAATTTTTCTCAAATTATCTCTTACATTCATCTGATGTGACTATTGATATGAAAAATAATCAAACTAGAATAGAGCAAGCAAATGTTGAACCGTGGAATATTACTCTCGTAGACACTGGTGAAGACTCTATGACAGGTGGAAGAATTAAGCGTGTTGGAAAATATCTGACAGAAACATTCTGTTTAACTTATGGTGATGGGCTGTCTGATGTAGACATAAATAAAACCGTTGAATTCCATAAAAAGAATAAACTTTATGCCACAGTGACGGCAGTACAACCTCCAGGTAGATTTGGTTCTCTGAAAATTGATGACAATAGGGTGGTACAATTTAAAGAAAAACAACAAAGTGATGCCGGTTGGATTAATGGGGGTTTTTTTGTCTTAGAACCAAAAATTTTGGAGTATATTGCCAATGATAGCACTATCTGGGAGCGTGCACCATTGGAAAATCTTGCAAAAGATGGACAACTTGGAGCATACAAACATAGTGGATTTTGGTGTCCACTTGATACTCTTAGAGATAAAAAATATCTAGAAGAACTATGGAGCAAAAACAATACTCCGTGGAAGAAATGGTGATTGCTCAAATTACACAGTTATTTTTTATGATATGCGATTTTATGGGGGCATGATATAGCAAAATATCAGATTATAATATAATATGGCAAATAATAAGTGTAGATTTTGTAATAATCCACTAACTTATGATCTTATAGATCTAGGAATGAGTCCACTAGCTAATTCCTTTTTGAATTCAAATGATATTACAAAAGAAGAATTTTTTCCATTACAAGTAAAAATCTGCGATAAATGCCACTTAGTTCAATTAAATGAGTTTGCATCACCCAAGAAAATATTCGAGGAATATGCATATTTCTCATCTTTTTCACAAAGCTGGTTAGAGCATGTAAAAAATTATGCCGATATGATAGTTACGAAATATGATTTGAAGAGAAATTCGTTAGTAATAGAAATTGCTAGTAATGATGGTTATCTATTACAATTCTTTAAACAAAAAGAAATCGAAATCTTAGGTATTGAGCCTGCAATTAATGTAGCGAATGTAGCGATGCAAAAAGGTATTCCAACATTGATAAAATTTTTTGGGAAAAAAACAGCAAAAGAATTAGTCAATGATGGAAAACAAGCTGATCTATTAATTGGAAATAATGTTCTAGCCCATGTCCCAAACTTGAATGACTTTGTGTCTGGACTAAAGATACTACTTAAACCAACAGGAATAATCACTATGGAGTTTCCACATCTGATGCAATTGATCATCCACAGACAATTTGATACAATATATCACGAACATTTCTCATATTTCTCATTATATGTTGTACAGAATATCTTTGCAGTACATAAATTAAAAATTTTTAATGTTGAAGAATTGCCTACACATGGGGGTTCATTACGAATCTATGCTACTCATTATGAAAATGACTCTGTTGTTAATGAAAAACAAGTTGATGTACTCATAAAAAAAGAAATCCAATTTGGCATTAATGATGTATCGTCTTTACAAAATTTTTCTATAAAAATCAAAAACATGCGAGATAACATTCGTCAGTTTTTTATTTCAACAAAAAACACAAGAAAAAAAATTGCTTGTTATGGTGCACCTGCCAAAGGCAATACACTGTTGAATTATTGTTCAATAGGAACCGATTTTGTAGATTTTACAGTTGATGCTAGTCCATATAAACAAGGATTGTTTCTACCTGGAACTCATATTCCAATTAAAAATATTGATGAAATAGAGAAAACCAAGCCAGATTTTCTTGTAATCCTACCGTGGAATCTTAAACATGAAATAATGAAACAAATGTCATTCATTAGGGAATGGGGCGGAAAATTTGTTATTCTTGTACCGGAAATTGAAGTACTGGAATAATACTCACACTAATTTATTATCTAATTACTTGATATACAAAATTTAATCATTTAATCTCAAAATTCTTTACATAATTCTATTCTTTCGTGTTCGTTATGCATGAAGAGCCTTCTTAAATTTTGCAATCAAAACAAAATTGTATTGTTGAGAACTGTTGACGTCGTTTTCACCAACGAATAAAAGAAAGTATCACAATACATCGAATAATTAACTATCTGTCCCAGTCAAATCTTCTACCTAGTAACGAGTATAGATTTTCATTATGAGGCCTAAAATACTCAATCAGCGTTTTTCTTGTATTTTGATTCATAGACGGATATTTTGCCTCATTTTTTCTTGTCAAATTTTTTATCTTGTAATCAGGTAACTTTAGGAAATCAAAAACTGTCTGAAGTGTCTCAATTGTCTTTCTAGCCAGATCCTCAGATGAAATCACAAGTAACTGTTCCTTTGGAAATTTGTTCATCCAGGTTTGAAGCTGTTCTGCATAAAAACCTCTCACGAGATATGACTTTCCAATCATCTGCTCAAAATAATCGGTGTTCCTTTGTCTATTTTCGTTATCCTGAATTGTCTTTATTTCAAAGTTAATTGCATCTTCAAATGAGCGCTTCTCATTACCGCTTCTTACTCCTAGATGATAGTTAGAATAAGCACGATCAACTGGATTTCTCAGTATTGATATTATTTTTGCATGCGGAAGAATATTTTGTATTCGTTGTACTGCATTTGGATTGTATATGTAAAATGGAGTGACATCAAATGTCATAAAATGTCCGTATTTTTTTTCAATTAATCTTTTTGTTAACTTAGTGGGAAACATAGAACGATACCAATTTAAGCCAAGTTCATAGTTTGTATCAAAGAAACCTAATTCATCATATGCAGATTTTGCAATGCACGGGTGTTGAGATAAATAATGAAAAAGAGATGTTGTGCCACCTCTTACTACGCCTATGACAATTATATTAGGAAGAATTCGTAAAGGAGAAGTCATTGCATAAAAATGACGTTTCAAAAATACGTAGTAGATCTGTTGGTAGATCTTCCACAATTTTTTATGTTCATGAAATGATGAACTTATTCTAATCATTTCGATATTCCCCGTTTACTAATCTATCAAAGATATCATAATCTATTTTGTACATCTTTACATGATATTTCATGTTGTACTCTGTCGAATCATAGACCTTAATCAAATATGGATAGTTATCTTCATGATCAAACACATCTTTCAAGAATGCTGGTCTAGTCAGACTTCCATCTGCTATAATATGAGTAAGACCACTGTGTTTTGACTTGCCAATAAATTCTTCAAGTGAATTAAAACCTGATGTGGATATTCTATCCACGTCAAACTCTGTTAGTGAAGAAATTCTAGGCCAATTCTTTATCACTTGAGCTGTTGTAATGTAATTCCCATCAATTGGATCCTCATTTATTCTCTTGGGAGTTTTTACTATATGTTCAGAAATAATAAATGCTTCTCTTTCATGTTCATAATCTATCCTTTGTGATTCAAGAAACGACAATGATGCAAAAAATATACCTACTAGAACCACAGCTGCTATGACACTAAACCTTCTGAACTGTTTGCCGAATTTCTTAAATGTAAATGATGAGAGTAGATAAAAAATCGGTAAAATTATAATCAGGTAACGAATCTCTTGAATTCCGCGCATATAAGCATAAAACGCTGGGAGTAATTGAAAAACAGCAAAGACAAGTATGGTTATGGTTCTATAATCAAGATTTTTGTATTTTTTATCTTTTATGTAAAAATACAATCCCAATCCAATGAATATAATAAAATTCGGGACAGCCAAGAAACTAAGGTATTTCACTAATGTAGAAAATCCCCTAAAAATAAAATGAAACGTTTTGTTCTGCTCCCCATCAACTATTATTGGATAGTCGTCATCGGGTACTCCATTAATGATCTGTTCAGACACATAGGTTGAGCCGGCAAAGAGATGACTAGTCAAACCGTCCTCACCCGATGCTTGTATTCTGAAATATACCATTGGCAACAATACTAGGATAAAAATAGAAAGAGCCAACAAATATCGTAGGAAAAACTTTCGTTCATTTCTAAACCTTACAAAAAACATGATCGACAATGGCACAATCAAAAACAATCCCTCATATCTCACAAGGGTAAATAATGCAGATGTGGCAAAGGACACATAAACAAATTTGTAACTTTTTCCAAGAAACAGGACCAACGTTAATGTTCCTAAAAAAACGTATGCTGGCTCTGTGATGCCAAGAAACGAGTTTGTAATTATTTTAGGTTCAAATGCAAATAATGCAGCCCCCAGAAGCGAGTATGGTACAGCGAAAAACCTTCTACATAACAAATAAACTGGAATAATTGTTGCAAGAGATATGCTGATGGATATGTAGCGTTGTAATTCCATGTAGTCCAGAAAATCTACGGAATGGAAAAAATAGAAAAATATTGATAAAAATGCTGACCATCCATTATTTGGTAGATTTTGATCTGTCGGAAGGTGCCCTAACTGACTCGTTTTTACTGCATATGAAAAATAACTCAATGCATCCAAACCAAATGGAATGTTGTGTGGAAAATAACACAATCTTAACAACAAAGAAAAAACCACAATTATGCTCAAAAAAATAAGTGGATTAAATAAAATACTCTTGGTTGGGATTGTTGAAACCGAATCGGTATGATCCCGTTTGGACATCTTAATCACCTTTTACCGTGTAAGAGAATAATCGTTGATCTTGCATGTTGTATTAGATGAATGTTGACTGATATTGGTGTAATCTAACAATTTGGGGGGTCCGTTCAAATTACAATCTCTTTTATGGCGCTTTATCATCGTACAAGAAATAAAATTAACTAATAATCGTTCCATCATAATAGGTGAGCAAAGATCCAATCATATTTGTTGACATCTAAATAATTATCGCCATTTTTTCCAATCATAGTCTGTAAATGAGACATTTTTCATCTCGTCGTCATTGTGGCGCCATGCCACATCTGCAAGTGTCAATACTCTTGATGCGGATTCTGATAGATTTATGTGAGCTGATGGAATCTCCTTTGGAACAAATACCATGGTAGGTTCGTCCTCGCTTGAAACAATCTCGTGATATCTCCCATCCATATCCTTGATTATGAAAACAACCTTCCCATGAATGCAAACAAAGTAGCTGTTACGTCTTGTATGTAAGTGTGGACCCTTCAACTCTCCTTGATTCACCGAACTAACATAGACCATTTTTGGATGATTTTCTATTATGTTGTCCCAATCTCTCCATATGACAGTCAGAGATCCATTGACATGTTGGTCTACGATGCTCTTTGTTTGGTGCTTTTCAAGCTTGATGGAAAACAATTCCTTGTCCAACATATGAAAAACAATCTAGTACACCAATAAGAGTTTGGATTCAAAAATACTTAGCTCAAGTTTAATTTAGGTACATTTGCAGCCAAGATTTTATTAAGAAAAGAAATGTCGTGACTGTATTGAAATTACTGGTAACCGGTGGATTGGGATTTATAGGAAGCAACTTTATCCTCAATCTTCTAAAAAACCACAATGATTTTCATGTGACAAACGTAGATGCTCAACTATATGGTTCCAACAAAAAAAGTCTTAGTGAAATAACAAACTCTGATAATTACAAATTTGTGTCTGGAAACATAACTGACTATGATCTCATGTACAATCTGATATCTGAGTGCGATGCAGTAATCAATTTCGCAGCAGAATCGTTTGTCGATAGAAGCATATCTGATGCTAAACCGTTTCTGAACTCGAATGTGAACGGTGTTTTTACGATATTGGAAATTATAAAATTACTAAAGAAGAAACTTGTTCACGTTTCAACAGATGAGGTATACGGTAGTCTTGACTCTGGCAGCGCAATTGAGGAATCTCGATTCAATCCGTCAAGCCCGTATGCTGCAACAAAGGCATGCGCAGAACTGCTTGTAAATTCGTACATCTACACATACGGGTGCGATTGTATGACAACTAGGTGTACCAACAATTATGGACCAAGACAATTTCCAGAAAAACTGATACCGAAAATAATCATCTTAGCAAGCCAGAATAAACCAATTCCTGTTTATGGCACCGGTAAAAACATACGAGACTGGCTTTTCGTAGACGATCACTGTGATGCGATTACAAGCGTATTACTAAAAGGAAAATCTGGCCAGTCATACAACATATCTGCAAATAATGAAATAGACAATCTTACCGTAATCAAAAAAATATTGTCTTTGATGGGAAAATCCGAAGATCTAATCACCTTTGTTGAGGACAGGCCAGGTCATGATCTAAGGTATAGTATGAGCTCTTCTAAAATTAGATGTGAATTAGGCTGGTCGCAAAAATCTGCCTTTGATGTAGGAATAAAGAAAACCCTAGAGTGGTACATGTCGCAAAAGGACTGGTGGGAAGACATACAACAATCCACCTTGAATCATACTCCTTGGAAAAATTAGGTTTTTAACATTAGGAAAAATATCCATCATATGAAGGGAGTTCTTTTACACGGCGGTCACGGGACAAGACTCAGACCGCTTACACATACAGGACCAAAACAGCTTCTCCCGATCGCAAACAAGCCTATGTCAGAATACTGCGTCGAGTCCATGAAGGATGCAGGAGTAAAGGAAATCGCAATAATAATCGGTGGCGTTGGAACAAACAAGGTAAAAGAATACTATGGAGACGGCAGTAACTTTGGCGTCAAAATAACTTACATTGAGCAAGATGAGCCAAAAGGAATAGCCCACGCAGTGAGATTGTGTAAGGACTTTGTAGGAAATGATCGATTCCTTGTGTTCCTTGGGGACAACATTATACAAAAATCCGTGTCAGAATATGCAAAAAACTTTGAAAACTCCGATTCAGCCGCCTCAATCCTGTTATGCGAGGTGGATAATCCTACCAGATTCGGTATCGCAGATGTACAGGATGGAAGGATTCTCAAAATAATGGAAAAACCGAAAAACCCCCCAACAAATCTGGCAGTAACTGGAATCTATTTCCTATCGCATGTGATTTTTGATATAATTGACCGATTACAGCCGTCTTGGAGAAATGAGTTGGAAATAACTGACGCCCTTGAGATGCTCCTGGAAGAAAAATACAAGATCACATACTATATGATCACTGATTACTGGAAGGACACCGGAACGCCTGATGACATAATACATGCAAACGGAACGATCCTTGACAAAATGAACCCATATTTTCATGGGGAAAAGGACAGTAGCGTGAAAATAACGGGTAACGTGATGGTGGGAGAGGGAACTACAATCAAAAATAATTCTGTGATTAACGGACCTGTTATCATAGGTAATAACTGTGTAATCGACTCCGCACATATTGGACCAAATACGAGTATTGGAGATGATTCCTACGTATCAAAATGCGAAATATCTGAATCAATAGTAATGTCTCACTGTAATATAGATTCTAAAATCAAGATAAGGAATAGCATCATAGCCTTTAATTCTACAATAGTGTCAGACCAAGAAAATCAAGATCATAAAACGTTCCTTCTTGGTGAGGGAACAAAAATAGTCCTGTGATTATTCTGTATTAATCACAAGACATTGCGAACCAGTTAGTTCAATCATGGGTATTGACTTGTTCTGGAAATACTCCTTAAAAGCACTCTGAACCCCGTTTGTATGATAATCATGAGTCAAAATCACTCCACCTCTTATCAGATGGGGATAAAAAAACTCTAGACAGTCAAGAGTACTCTGATACAGGTCCACATCAAGATGTACAAAGGAAAATTTTGTGTCCTTGACAGGATTTGCAGTTTCTGGAAATCTACCCTTGTGAAAAAATACGTTCTTGTATCTTGACAGATAATCTCGTACTGCCCCCTCACTAGTATTGCTAAATTCTCCATCCTTCCAATACTTAACACCAAAATGCATATCCTTTTCTGAAACCTTGGGCAGTCCTGCAAATGTGTCAAACAAATGAAGTGCTCTCTGATTCTTTGCCTCACAAATGATCTTGGCTGAACCTCCCTGGTAAACTCCAACCTCTGCCATGTCTCCCTCCAATCTGCTCTGGGATCTTGCAATGGAATAGACGGTATATGCCTCATAGGGGTAAAAGGCAAAATCCACCTCATCCTTAACTGATTTTAACAAATTGACAATCTTTTCATCTTTATAAAAAGAAAGTAGTTTGAACTGTACGACAGATGCCAAGTATCCAAGAGTGTTGCCTACCGTCTTTGATTTGTATACAATCCTGCGTAAATTATTATTCATGGAATATAGCAAACTTTATTGATAATTAATATTATGACCCACAAAACTTTCCATTTCTCATAAAATAAAACAAACGTGCAAAAACCATGAATCCCAAAAACAATGATGAGCCGCTAGTGAGCATAATAATTCTCAATTATAATGCGGGTCATCTACTGATCGATTGTGTGGAATCTATACTGAATACGCATTATCCCAATTACGAGGTAATAGTTGTTGATAATGCCTCAGAGGACAACAGTCACACAAAATGCAAAGAAAAGTTCCCCTCGATCCGTCTTATAGAAAATACTGAAAATCTCGGATACTGCGAAGGAAACAATGTGGGGATAAGACAAGCTAAAGGTAGTTTTGTCGTGATCTTAAATCCTGATACTCTTGCAGAGTCTGATTGGCTGATGCATCTGATGTCTGCCTACAAGCAAAATGGAGAGGGACTGTACCAGCCGAAATTTCTCACCACTACGGATCATAGAATTCTGATGAGCACTGGAAACATGATCCAGTTGTTCGGCTTTGGATATTCCCGCGGAAAGGGCCAGGTGGACACTAGTTCATTCAATGAGATTGAGCAAATCGGATATGCTTCTGGAACATGCCTGTTTACATCGGCAAAGATCATACACGATCTTGAAATGTTCGATCCGTTTCTATTTGCATATCATGATGACTTGGATCTAGGCTGGAGGGCAGCCATGCAGGGAATAAAATCCTACTACATTCCAAAATCCATGATATACCATCCTCCAGAAGGTTTCAGCTTCAAGTGGAGTTCGTACAAGTACTACCTGTTGGAAAGGAACAGGCAGTACTGCCTGCTGACCCATTACTCACACTCAACATTTTTCAAAATGCTCCCAGCTTTTCTCTTAGTGGAGATTGCTGTTTTCTTTTTTTACTGGCAAAAGGGCTTTTTGAAGCAGAAGATAAAGGCGTCACTTGATATACTGAAAAACCTCAAACACATCCAAAGAAGGTACCAAAAAATACAAAGAGAGCGCAAAATACCTGACAGGGAAGTGATCAAGAATTTCAGTGACGATATACTGGTACCAAAAGAAGTGGCAGACAAAAAAAGCAATCATCTTTTTAATAATTTCATAAGGGATCTCAGCAGAATGACCCGCAAAACTATCTAATCTCTCTCAGAAATCACAACTGCCACTGCGATGTCCTGTTCGTGACTTAATGATACAAGGAATCTGTATTCTTTTCCGGTTATCAAAACGGTGGGTTTGGAATCTGAGTGCCCTGTCTTGATGTCTACCAAGTCTATCTTTTTTGATATTGATTTCTTTACCGCCTCTTTGATCGCAAACTTACCCGCAAAATGTTTGTAGGGTTCTTTAAATCTCAAACAGTAATCGATCTCGGATTTGCTAAACATTCTCTTATAGAAACTCTTGTGTGACTCGTATGGAATTTTCTTAAAGCGGCCTACCTTGACAATATCGATTCCAATGCCGATGCCAGCTAGTTTCATGCGTGATTTAATCGGAAGTTTACCAATAAGCTTTTGTGATGATCATTTCTCTTCTGCCAACTCAATTAGGTTACATTTTGTGTTCTTCATGCTCAGAAGCACAAATGCGATCAACCTGTCCTCAAATCCCTTGACCGGTTTGACGATGACCCTTGCTCCTTTTTTCTCAAACTCCTCCACCTCACGATGAATATTCTTTACTTCGAAGCAAAGATGATGGAACCCTCCACCCTTGCTGCTCAGAAAATTCGATACTGGGGAATTCTGCTCTGTAGATTCAATCAGCTCAAGATACACCTGGCCCATCTTCAAAAAACACACGTTAACCCTTTGTGAGCCGATCAAAGTAGGTAACCCTATGGTCTCAAATTTAAGATACTTGGCAAGTTCGCCAAGCGATTCTTGTATGTTTGGAACAACAATGCCGACATGGTGCAGCTTTAAATTTTCCACGCTTAGTTCATCCCATGCTTCTGTAATAGTTTTCTAAGATCCACGACTTTTTTGATCTCCATGGTTTCATCCAAATTGAACTTTACATCAAATGTTGTTTCTATCTCATCAAGCAAAACATACACATTAAACGAATCCCATGATTCGATATTTTCCTGACCCGATTCATCAGTAATCTGTGATATTGGGATGTTGAACACCCTTGACACTATCTCGTAAAGTTTGTCAGTCATTACTCTATATCACACCTGAGGTGATCTGGAATTTTTATAGGATCGGATAGTCTGTAAACCCAATCGTCGCCTTCCTTCTTAAAGCCAAAATCTGATAAAAAATTCTCACACGGTTTGTTCTTCTTTGTAGGCACGAATGTGCCTCTTACCGTACTGACTCCACCCTCCTTTGCCTTTTGAAGAATGTGTGCCAATATGCCGTCCTCGATCTTCCTGCCCATGATTCTACAACTGAGCAAGAATGTGTCAATTGACCACTCTGATTTCCCTTTTTTCACAATAAACACGCCGGTTATCCCGCTGTTGCCGAACTTGTCTTCAATTTGTGCACATCCCACCCAATAGTCACCTTTCTTTACAAGATCTCGAATGTCTTCTTCCTGATACCGTTTGGTAGTGAGATTGAACTGGTTTGTTTTGAGCGTAAGCTGTGAAATCCTCGGGATAGTAAACTCGTTTGCATTTTTAATTAAGACTCTGATGTCAAGCTGTTTAAGAAAGTCTTCCAAATTTGTAGTCGACTTTTCAAGCTCCTTTCGTTGCCTTTCCTCCAGATACATCTTCCCTCTGTCTACATCCTCCTCTGTAATCTTTAGAACATGAAAGTCATTCATATCCATCAAATTTTGTGCATATTCTGATGCGTCATCTGACAGATCCACCGTTAGAACCTGAGGCAGACTGAGGCGCACGTACTCTCTGTTCACTGGATCATCATCAAAGAATACCATGCTGTCAAGACCTATGTTTAACTCACCTGCGATCTCTTTCATGTTAGCTACTTTGTCGTTCCAATTAATCTGCATGGAAGAAAAGTTCTCTTCCCTGAGAACCATATTGGGATGTTCCCTTATCGCTCTAATTGCCTCGTCTATGTTGTTTTTACTGTTTATTGCAAGAATGATCCCTCGTTGTTGCAGCGCAAGCAAGATCTTTTGAAACTCGACAAATGCTTTTCCCTCAGGCGTGTCTCCTAGTCTTATGCCTTCAAATCCATCCTCGCCTACGATTCCTCCCCACAACGTATTATCCAGATCCAGAACGATGCACTTTTTATTGAGTCCTAAAACCGCCTTGATGTATCCAACCCAATCGTGAACCAAGTGCGGTATGTACTCAAAGGAGACCTTGATATCGCCAATAAAGAACTGGCGAAAATCAAATACATTGCTTTCACCGTATCTTCTTACAAAGCCGTCAAAGTCATACAAATAAGCCGACTCTAGCGTTTTTATCATAGAATTAATTCTTGTATTGAAATCGATAACCATGTCTCTTAGGCCGTAGACTGTCTTTGTCTCATAGATGCCATAAGGCGAATAGCTTGGGAGCGGTAGATTTGTGATCACCATCTTCGAGTCAGACTTTTCAACATACGATCTTATTATATGAGAAACTTCGGCTAGTTTCTTTTCTACAAATTCTCTCCTTTCCACTTCGCTTGCGGTGTATGGCGAGTCGTAAATCTTTCCCAAAACACTCCTTGTATCTAGGAGCAAGAATGCTATGTCTGGACGAAATTTGTACAGATCGCTTTGGGCATTTAGAATCTCTTGATTGTACTGATTATATCCTGCAACATACGTGATGCACCCAACACCGATCTCAGAGCATTTTACCTTCAGAGTCTCCTCCATCCCATTAAGCGTAAAAGAGCCTAGCAGCGCCACTCGTATCTTTTTCTCGTATTTTTCTATGTTCAGTGATCTTGCCGCATTGATGTAGTGTGATAGCTTTTGTTCATGTCGCACATTAGTCTACAAGTTGTTGCGAGAATAAATATTTCGAATCAATGCTCTAATAATCATTAATTGAATCAAATTTTTTCTACCCAAAAGTTATAGCCTCGTCTCTTGTTCTCTTTTAGTTGCCAATGAAAGAAATCGAAGATGCATTCTCCATGAATGAAAAAGAGCTGATGGAGTACTATGGCTTCCACGGAGTGGTTGGAAAGATTCAGCTCCGCGCAAAGATCATACGCTCTTGGATTCTGCACTCTTTAGCTTATTCATCTCCTCACTCAGGCTTTGCCATTAGAATGCAAAAGGCAAGGGGAGTGAAAATTGGAGACGGTTGCCACTTTTGCCCTTACGTCCAAATTGATCTGGTCTACCCACAACTAGTACACATAGAAGACAGTGTGACGCTTGGAGCAAACACGATGATATTTGCTCATATGAATCCGACAGCAAATCTATTTTTTAAAAATGGCCCGTACCCAAGAAAGGTCGTACAAGTAACCATAAAAAAAGGCGCTGTTCTTACACCTGGATCTATAGTGATGGCAGGAGTCACAATAGGCGAAAACTCTATCATCTCTCCGGGAAGTGTGGTATCGCAGGATGTTCCGGACTACTGCGTGGTGGTTGGCAATCCTGCGCGCGTGGTAAAGAAAATTGAACACTAATTAGATTGTACGATGTGAATTCTGTGATTATTCTATGAATATTTTGGGAATTGATTTTGAAGAATGGTTCCACCCGCAAATCGTTCAAAAATACTTGGGAGACAAAAAAAGAGATCCATCTGTAATCAATGGAATTGATAAAATTTTAGATTTACTAAGAACCCATGAAACACACGCGACATTTTTTGTTGTAGGGGAACTATTGGAATATCGCCCCGAACTACTCGATAAAATACTGGCCGACGGCCACGAAATAGGATTTCATACGATGCACCATACAAGACTGGATGTGCCGGGATTCAGGGAGCTATTTGTAAGGGAGATTGAGGACTTTGCAAAACTTACCGACAAGCGCTCAAGAGGATTCAGGGCTCCGACTTTCTCACTAAATCGACAGAGTTCTTGGGTGATCGACCTACTATCAGAAAATAACTACGTGTATGACAGCAGCGTTATGCCTGCAAAAACCAGCATGTATGGATTACCTAACGCAGAAATGAAGCCGTACAAGATCTCTTCCTCATCAATAGAAAAAAATGATCCGAACGGAAAGATGCTGGAGTTCCCCCTCATGACAACAAGACTCCTTGGAAAGAAAATTCCCGCAGCTGGGGGATTCTACCTGCGCGCCCTGCCCACAAAAATGATCTCAAAAGCAATAAAAAATTATGAGAGTGCGGGTATTCCGGCTTCATTTTACATTCATTCCTGGGAGCTAACGCCGGAGTTTATGCCCAAGATATCGATGCCGTTTAAGGACAGCTTCATAACGTTTCATAATATCAACAAGGCCTTTTCAAGGATGAAATATCTTCTAAAAAATTTCTCATTCACCTCTTTTGATAGATATATCCAAAAGACCAGATTGGGCTAGACTCCTGCTGATCTGAAATAACCTACTGTCATCCTAAAACCGTCCGTCACCGAAACAGCCGGCTTCCAACCAAGTGATCTGAGCTTGGAATTGTCCACAAAAAAATTCCCAACATCTACTTTTCTGGTGTATGTGGGGGTCTGAACGTACTTTATTTTTGTGCCTGTCATCTGATTTAGCCATCTGCCAAGCTGGTAAAACCACGTCTTTCTGCCAGATGAAATCCAATACAGATTGCCCGACTTGCCTTTTTTCATGATCGTCTTTATGGCAGAGACTACGTCTGAAATGTAAATCAAGTCTCGATAGAATTTACCCTTGTTGAAAATGGTTATCTCATCTCCTTTGTACGCCTTGTAAATCAAATAGTTCACTGCATTCTTGTTTGGAATGTGTTGTTCTCTTGGACCAAACGAATTGGTTATGCGGAATATCACCGTATCAAGCCCGTACACATTGTGATAAATCTTGCAATAATGTTCGCTTGCAAGCCTGTTTGTGCCATATATCGTGGTCGGCTCGCACGGAGTCTCCTCGTTTACTGGAAGCTTTTTCGGTCTGCCTATTACTATGAACGTACTTCCAAGAATAAACCTGCAGTTAAGCTTTAACGCTCTTATCTTTTCCAACATGAAGAGAGTCGACGTAGCATTGGATTTAATATCGCCTAAAGGATCCTCAAATGACTTTGAATGTGAAGTCTCTCCTGCGAGGTGTATTATCACGTCCGGCTTGTTTCTCTCTATTGCCCTACCAAGTTTTGCAAAATCGGTAGTGTCAATTTTCTCAATCTTTACTTTTTTTGAAATCTGAGTGATGTTCTTCTTCTTAGTCAAGCTTCTTGTAAGCAGGATCAATTTGTGTCCGTCATGCAATAACTCATCAGCAAGGTGGCTGCCAACAAATCCCAGCCCTCCTGTGATAAGTATCTTCATGTGTTTTGAAAACTCTGGTAAGTTAAAAGTTAATTCCTCAGAAACTCTATTAAAGACATTTTTAATTTTAAACATATCCAATGAAATCCAAAACATCTACCAAAATCTCAATTCTACTCAAAACAATCAGAGTTTTCAAAAACTGGTATCTTTATCCGTTGGTCTATTACGGCCTGATAAAAAAAGAGCACGTAATCTTTGAAACGAGAAGCGGTCTAAAAATAAAGATTCGAACCAATTCTACTGACATCATGGCATTAACACACGTATGGCTGATCAAGGAATACTCTAGTCCAGGATTTGACCTACACGAGTCAGATATCGTTATGGACATCGGGGCACACATAGGACTATTCACACTATTTGCGTCACAATTTTGTAAAAACGGCAAAATCTATTGTTTCGAGCCCGTCAAGGAGAATTATGACATGTTGGTGTCCAACGTCACCCTAAATCATCTATCAAATGTCTCTGCATTTAATATGGCAGTAACAGACAAAACATCTCCTGTGAGGATCTTCTTAAACCAAGACGAATCAGGACACAGCATGTTTGAGCAAAACTCGACCCCAATTGAAACACAATCGACCACACTGAAGAATATCTTCGACGAAAACAACATCCACTCTTGCGATTTTATAAAGATGGATTGCGAGGGTGCAGAATATGAAATAGTCAGAACGCTGCCACAAGATTATTTTGGCAGAATACAAAAAATGATAATCGAGTATCATATGGCAGACGACAAGCCGGAATTACTACGAGAGCTAATCTCAAAGCTCAAATCCTTTTCATTTGTTATTGGGAAAAAAACTCTATTTGCGGATATTGGCTTTCTCTACGTTAAGGCCAAGTCCACCTAATCTGGTTTTTGAAGAACCCCAAAGAATGACTGCTTGGTCTTTCCGATTATGATTGGGTTGATCTTCAAAGACGAGTAAAACTGGTAAAACGCACTATTGTCATTTATGTCGTCTGACAACAAAAATCCGCCCTTTCTGACATGTGGCCATGCGGCATCAAACTCAAACATCATGTTCTTGTACGTGTGAAGACTATCGTGAAAGAAAATATCTATCTGACCGAGATCTTCCATCGTTTTTTTCAGTTTCTTACTGGTTGGCCCAAATACAAGGTTCCATCTGTCCCTAAGCTCGGTAGGTATTGCAGATCCAATCGCCTCTTTGTTCTCCCAAGGCCTGAAAACATAGTCAATAGAGTACAGCTGACCTTTTTTATTCTCCTTGAGCGCCTTGAGTATGAACGAACTACTGTTCCCGTAAGCTACTCCTGTTTCAACTATTATCTCTGGTTTGAACAACCTACACAGTGCATACAAGAACATGCCTGAGAAATCATTCAGCGAGTATTCCGTTGGATATGGTTTCTTTCTTGATGGGAACTTTTCTGTACTGATCTCTGTAAAAAATGCTTTAAGCTGAGCTTGTATTTGTCGAGTCTCGTTTTTCAGACCCTCTAGTTTTTCCGAATCTTCAGGAAATAGCGAGTCGATGACGTCCTCAAGTCTATCATGCGTTGCAGAATAGTCGTGTTTGTGTAGGATGTCTTCTCTTACCTGCTGAGCTGTCTGGAATATCTGAAAACCACGTTGTGGGTGGAGCAGAGAAAATCTCAACATTGTTATGTAGAATGAAAGCCTGTTCAACAAGTGTGATTTTTTACACATATTTAGAAATGTGTCGAACTTTACATTAAATAGTTGAAACTTAGGTAACCACTTGATGAAAATCTCGTTAACATGTCCTGCCTCATTGCCTGCCAGCCAGTTCGGAGGCATCATGTTTCTGTGTGTTCATATAGCGAAAAATCTGTCAGGGCAGGGCCACGATGTTACGATCTATACTACTGATCTGGATTTTGCAAACAATGCCAAAACATTCAATCGCCATCTGCCAAGAGTTGATACAATAGATAAATTCACAATTAGTAGATCCCATGTTTGGTTTTCAGTATATCTGTTTTTTGTAAACCCTGGTATGTATCGGCAAATGTCAAAGAAAAAACACGACATAATACACGCAGTAGGTGCACGAAGCTTTCAAGCACTAATAGCTGCACTTGTTTCAAAACGATATCACATTCCTTTGATCGTTTCTGATCAGGGTGGGCTGACAACGCATCCAGATCTACGTGAGGGAGGATTGGTAAAGAAAATACTCATTAAACTACAGAACCAAATGGTCAAATTTGTCATAAAGCAGGCAACAAAAATCATTGTTGCAAATGAATATGAAAAACAAATCTTTGCCAAATTCTGTAGCGAATCCAAAATAGTAGTAGTAAGAAACGGGATAGATCTTGACGATCTGCAATCTACGGCTGACAATTTTAAAAGAAAATACGACATTAGAACGGATTTTATCCTTTTTGTTGGCAGATTCAATAAGGTCAAGGGAGTCGACGTCTTGCTTCAAGCTGCAAATTCCATCAAGCATGTCTTGGAAACATCAAGAACACAGCTGATCATAATGGGCGTGGATTTTGGTTTTGAGTCAGAAATGTACAAAATGATTGAGGACATGAAACTTGGTGATGTGGTACGGGTCATAAAAAACCCTCTAAGGACTGATGTTGTTTCTGCCTATTCTGAATGCAAGTTCCTCGTCCTGCCTTCCAGATGGGAGTTATCTCCGCTTACCCCACTAGAAGGATTTGCATTTAAAAAGACTGTCATAAGCACAAATGCGCACGGCATTCCCTTCACTATAACCGGTGGAGAAAATTGCATTCTTGTAGAATCGGATAATCCGCAGGCTCTGGCTACTGCAATAACTGATCTGCTAGTGGACGGTGAAAAATGTACAAAGTATGGGCTTGCTGGATATCGACTGGTACAGCAAGTCTGCAACGCAAAGGCGATGGCAGAAAGTACTCTTGATGTCTACAAACAGGTAATCAACAGATAATTATCAGTAAATCGAGACCCTAATGGTTGGTTAAAAAAGACGCATTTGGAGACAAAAAAATACGAGTTCCATTCTTCCAACCACACATAGATAATAGTGACAAGACTGCAGTAATGAATACTCTGGGAGCTACCTTGCTTACCGATGGACCTGTGCTGCAAAAATTCGAGAACAATTTCTCTACATTCACCAAAGCCAAATTTGGCGTCGGGGTTTCAAATGCCACTGCAGCATTACATCTTTCACTAAAAGCTCTTGGTGTCGGTAAGGGCGATGAGGTCATTGTTCCAGATATGACATTTGTGGCTACGGCGAACTCTGTTCTTCTTAGCGGCGCAACCCCGGTCCTTGCAGATGTATATGGCGACATGAATCTATCCGTTGAGTCAATTGAGAGGAGTCTGACAAAGAAAACTCGAGCAATAATGCCTGTTCACTTTGCAGGAAAGGCTTGCAGTATAATTAAGATAAAAAAACTGGCGGAATCACACGGATTATCCTTAATTGAAGATTGTGCTCATGCAATAGGTACGATGGTAAACAACAAACATGTTGGAACATTCGGAGATGTCGGGTGTTTTAGCTTCTATCCAACAAAAAATATCACTACGTTGGAAGGTGGTATGATAATAACAAAGTCCAAAAAAATAGCTGAATATGTAAAATCACTAAGAAATCATGGGATAACAAAATCCCTATTTCAAAGATACTCTAAAGGGAGTCCTTGGGACTATGACGTTGTGGAGCCTGGGTATAACTATAGGATGGATGAAGTACGCTCTGCGTTGGGAATTAATCAGCTAAAACAAATTAAAAAATTAAACGCCTTGCGAAAAAGAGCATTTGAATACTACAGCCAAGAACTAGGTCACGAAAAAGGAATAGAGATACCAGATATGCCAAAACATGAGGATCATGCATGCCATCTGTACATAATCCAAGTGACAAGGGAATATGGCATCAGCAGGGATAATCTGTTCAAAAAGATGCTTTCTGCGGGAATACGAACCTCGGTTCATTACAAACCGCTCCACAGGTTTACCATATTGAAAAAGCGCGGAAAGATCTATGACTCTGTAAAAAATTCTGACAATATCTACGAACAAATCCTCTCCTTGCCATTATACCCGACGATAACCGCTCAGGAGCAGGATTATGTTATCAAACAAATCAAAAATCACTAAATCTCTAATGACATGTTGTAGATTGCCATGTCAGACACTAATCCTGTAGTTCTTATTTATCAAAAACAAGAAAGTAGCCTGAATAATTATTGATGCAACATAAGATACTGCAATCCCGTTTAATCCAAAAATGTTCCCTAATGCAAGCATACTAATCGTCATTATTGTCACTGATATGATCTGTGATATGAGGATGAATCTACTCTTTTCCATGGAAAGAAACTTTGATGTGTAAATTCTAACTATGCTACTTGGAAGAAAACTAATGCTCATTATTTTTATTGCATCAACAGCCTGACTGAATTTGGGATATACGATCGGAATAATTTCTGGCACTATGAAAAATCCCACCAAGGTAATTAACACGCTTATTGTAACCAATATCCTCCTTGCCGCCTCAGGATTTTTTCCGTGCGATTCTTGCGGCAGGAGATATTTGAAAATGATCGACGGCAATATCATTAAAGCGGTTATGACCTGCAAAGCAAGCGAATAATTCCCAAGAACCGTTGCGCAT
>Ga0194126_10001401_pt1 | contig 40522 bp, 34 predicted proteins | sample TA2KigC150mmetaG_FD_148641 | JGI IMG/M metagenome (GOLD analysis project Ga0194126, IMG submission 148641) | Freshwater microbial communities from Lake Tanganyika, Tanzania - TA2015035 Kigoma Deep Cast 150m | ecosystem: Environmental > Aquatic > Freshwater > Lake | place: Tanzania: Lake... | reverse complement strand
GCCTCGCCGACATCTTCCATGAAGAAGCCGTTTGCCAGCACATCGGCGGGCGTGTTGGTGATCGGCGAGTTGACATAGGCATCGTATAACTCGGTCTGGTTGGCTTTGGCGTATTCCAGGGCAGCAGTGTTGAGTACGGTATAAAATCCAGCCAGCCAGCCGATGACGCTGTTGATCACTCCCTGCGTGCGCAGCAGCATCATCCAGGCGTAGACGCGGATGATGAAGTTCGTCCACATCGGCACCAGGATCAAAAAGAGAAATGTGTTGCGTTTTCTGGCCGGGGCGCGGGCGATGAAGTAAGCCAGCGGATAGGCCATCAGGATCGCCAGCACGGTCGTGTTGAAAGCCAGGCTCAGCGAGCGCGACAGGATTTGGATGTAGATCGGGTCGAGGCAGAGCGACTTGCCATTGTCGCATTCGGTGCGCACCCCGGAGAGGCGCACATAGTTATCGAACGAGAAACCGTAGATCACCGTGCCATCGGGGGCGCGGCTGCCGAAGCTGATCACCAGGGTGAGCAGCAGGGGGATGATCAGCAGCCCAATCATGAAGAGCAGCGTGGGCGAGATCAGCACCGCGCCCTGGAAAGATCTATCTTCTCGCAGCTTTCGCAGCATGATGGCTTTTCCATTGGACGCGGACACTTCGACTTCGCTTAGTGCAAGCGAGCGCGGAAGAACGCGGATTCATTTTTGAATTTCCGCGTAAATCCGCGTTTATCCGCGTCCGATACATATTGTGCGCATGAAGAAGAGATTGCATGGTAACAACCTACACATCCTGCAATACGAGGGCGTTTTCGGGCAGCACCACCACCCAGACCTGTTCCCCGGGCGCGTAATAGGCTTCCGGGTCGAGGGTGGAGATCTTGTTCTGCTCCCAAACCGCCAGCGGCGCGCCGCCCAGGTCTACGATCACGCGCGTGTCCGAGCCGATGTAAGCCGTGTTCAGCACGATGCCGCTGAAGCAGTTCTGCGGCAAAGCTCTATCAGAGGCCAGGCGGATTTTCTCCGGGCGCATCGAGACGACCACCTGATCACCCACGTTTACCGGCGCGGCCTTGGCGCCGACCAGTTCATCCTTCAGGCTGGGGATATACACCGTGACGCGGTCCTCCTCGATGGCGCGCGCCTCGCCGCTGAGGAAATTGGTCTCGCCGATGAAGTCGGCCACGAAGCGGCTGTTGGGGCGCTCGTAGATTTCCACCGGCGCGCCGATTTGCAGCACCCGGCCATGATCCATCACGGCGATGCGGTCGGACATAGTCAGGGCTTCCTCCTGGTCATGAGTCACGTAAACGAAGGTGATCCCCACTTCTTGCTGCAGGGCTTTCAATTCCAACTGCATCTCCTTGCGCAGCTTCAAGTCGAGGGCGCCGAGGGGTTCATCCAACAGCAGCACCTTTGGATGTTTGACCAGCGCACGCGCCAGTGCGACGCGCTGCTGCTGTCCGCCGGAGAGCTGCCTGGGCTTGCGCCGTTCCATGCCGCTCAGCTTGACCATCTCCAGAATCTCGCCGACGCGGCGTTTGATCTCGTATTTGGGCGTCTTCTCCATTTCGAGACCGTAGGCCACATTCTCGGCGACCGACATGTGCGGGAAGAGGGCGTAACTCTGGAAGACGGTGTTGACCGGCCTCAAATAGGGCGGCCTGCGCCCCATGGCTTCGCCCTCGATATAGACCTCCCCGACGGTGGGCCACTCGAACCCGGCGACCATGCGCAGCGAGGTGGTTTTCCCGCAGCCCGACGGCCCCAACATGGAGAAGAACTCGCCGTTCTTGATTTGCATGGTGACGTGGTCAACGGCAAATACCTCACTCCCCTCGGGGGTAGGAAACCGCTTCACCACGTCGCGCAACTCTACGCAGAATTCATTCATGGCTCTCTCGGCTCTCGCTTCTTTCCGCGCTCATCCGCGCTCGCTTGCACTGAGCGAAGTCGAAGTGTCCGCGTCCCGCATCTGTTCCAAGACGCGCTCTGCCGCTTCCAGCACGACGCCGACATGCTGGTCGGTGTGGGCAGCGGAAATGAACAGAGGATGTGAGCTTGCCATCACCCCGTGAGCGCGCAGGCCATAGTGGAACAAATCAGCGATCTTCTTGTCAGCGCACAGTTGATCGCGCTTATTGCGGATACGTTCGACCCCGAAATGCACCTGAAAGCACGAAGCCGCCCGATTGACCAGGATGGGGAAGCCCAGCCGCTCGCCGATCTCTGTCAAGCCAATCTGTAATCGTTCGGCGATTCGGTTGATATACGGGTGAACCTGCCCTTTTTCGAGTTCGGTGAGCACGGCCAGCCCGGCCATCATCGAGATGGGATTGCCCGAAAAACAGCCCGATTGGAAAATCTGCTCGCTGAGATTCCACAGCCCGGTGCGCGGCGTGACCACCTGATCCATGATCTCGCGACGCCCGCCATAGCCGCCAATAGCGAAGCCGCCCCCCACGATCTTGCCCAGGCAGACTAGATCGGGCGTGACGCCGAAATATTCCGTCGCCCCGCCCAACCCCAGGCGGAAGTTAGTCACAATCTCGTCGAAAATCAACGGGATGCCGTGCTTCGCCGTAACGTCGCGCACCGCCTGGAGAAAATCGGGCTCGGCAGCCGCCACGCCCAGGCCAAAGGCCGAGACGGGTTCCAGGATCACCGCGCCCAACTCGTCGGCGTGCGCCTCGATCAAGGCCGCAGCGCGCCCGGCGTCGTTGTAGGGCAACACCAGCACCCCCTGGCGAGTCGACGCGGGCACCCCCGCGCTATCTATCCGCGGGGATGGCGCGTCCGCCTCCCCCTCCGCTCCCAGGGTGCTGATCAGCACCGCCTCGTGCTGGCCGTGGAAATTGCCCTCGAATTTGGCGATCTTATCACGTTTGCGATAAGCACGGGCTGCCCGCAAGGCCATTTGAGTGGCCTCCGAGCCGGTGTTGACGAAACGCACCATCTCGACGTGCGGCATCAAGTAACAAATCTTCTCGGCCAGGAGCACCTCAGCTTCGGCGGCCATATAATACTGCGCGCCCTTGCGCAACTGGCCTTCCACGGCGCTCATCACCACCTCGGGCGAATGGCCTAGAATATGTACACCGGCGCCCATCAGTAAATCCACATAGCGGTTGCCGTCCACATCCAGGAACTCGCCCCCCTGCGCCTGCCCCACATAGATTGGATAGGGCCGCAGGAATTTGCCGTTGCCAGCTACCCCTCCTGGCAATCGCCGGCTGGCGCGCTCGAACATGGCTTTCGATTTCTGGGTCCGGGAGAGAAAAAGAGGATCGAAGATGTTCATGGAATACCTTTCGTGGGTTGGCACGATGAGGGAATAGGGAAACGTAAAACGTGAAACGTGAAACTACACCTCACGTTTTTCGCATTACGTTTTACGCATTACGTTTTACGTCTTCCAGCGTATCCTCCAGCCGGTCGAGCAGCTCGTCTATTTGCTCATACGTAATCACCAACGGAGGCTCGATGCGGATGGTTTTAGCGCTGGTCAGCGTGCCAGATACCAGTACGCCGCGCTTGAACAGGCCAGCAGCCACCTTGTAGCCGAGTTCCGGGGTGTGGAAGTGCTGGCCGATGAACAAACCTTTGCCGGTGATTTCCTGGTAGATTTGGGGATACCTGGCTGCCAGGTCTTTCAATTTCGGGATGAGATACTCCCCTTTGGCGGCTGCCTGTTCCCACAGGCGGTCGCGCAGCGTGACGTGGATCGAGGCGATGGCGGCTGAACAGGCCAGCGCGCCGCCCCCGGTGGTAGTCGTGTGAATGAAGGGGTTAGGTTCCATCATCACCTGCCAGATTTCCTCGGTCGAGCAGAAGGCGCTCACCGGCATCACGCCCCCGCCCAGGGATTTGGCAACCGCCAGGATGTCAGGCGTGACCTTCCAGTGATCCACGCCCCAGAGTTTACCGGTGCGCCCGAGGCCGGTCTGCACCTCGTCGGCGATCAGCAGCACACCGTAGTGACGGGTAGCCTCACGAATGCGCGGCCAGAAATCATCCGGCGGGACGATCACCCCGGCCTCGCCCTGGATGGGTTCCATCAGCACCGCGGCGATATCCACACCCACTTTCTGGCAGATATCCAACTGGCGCTCGACGGCCTCGGCGTCGCCGAAGGGCGCGTGATAGACCGGCCCGCCGTAGAGCATCCCTGCAGGGGCGCGGTAATCAGATTTGCCCATCATCGAGAGCGACCCCATGGTTTTGCCGTGGAAGGCTTTCACCGCCACGATGAAGCCGTTCTTTCGGGTGTACATCTTGGCCAGCTTGATTGCGCCCTCGATGGCCTCGGTTCCGCTGGCAGCGAAGAAGCTATATTTCAGGTCGCCGGGCGTGATTTGCGCCATCAACCGCGACAGCACGCCGCGCAGCGGGTCAATCAACTCCTGGCTGGGCATAGGGGTTCGTTTGAGTTGGGCGGCGACGGCGGCTGCCACGTCGGGGTGCCCCCAGCCCAGGTTCATCATGCCGAACCCGCCCAGGCAGTCGAGATACTCGCGGCCCAGCACATCCCGAAAGACAGCCCCCCGGCCCGTCCATTCGGTGGCAGCCCAATCGCCAGCCTCGGTGACGGATTTGCGGTACTCCAGCCAGCCGCGGTTGAAATATTCAGCAAAGTTTTGCGTGGATTCCTCGATGATTTGTTTCCCCTCCGCTTCGGACACTTCGTCCTTGTGAATGATCTCCAGCCAACGCTGCGAATAAACAAGGGCATCGTTCAGGGTTTGCGTCATACGTCATTCTCTCCGAAGGGCAACTTCGCAGGTGTTGGTGCAGTTTTCAACTGCCGTCTCCCACAAATCTGAAGAGAGCCAAAACTATTCGCCGACATCTGCCAGAAGGCTGGCAGGGATAGGCCATTGGTAAACATCTTTGACAATCGAAGGCACGATCGAAGTGGTCGTTTTGCGCACACCGGGGATCCTGCGGATCACCTCGGTCACGAAGCGATACACATCGGCTGTGTCCTTAGCAACCACCTGCACGCTGACATCAGTCTCGCCAATCGAATACGCCACATAGCTGACATTATCGAACCGGGCGACTTTTTCTGCTACATCGGCAATCAAGTCAGACTCGACCTCTACGAAGACGTCGGCTATCGTATCGAAGCCCAAAGCCTGTGGATTGACCACAGCGCTGATGCGCATCAACCCCTCCTCTACCATGCGCTCGATGCGATACCGGATGGTGCGCTCGGTCACATCTCCCAGCCGCCGCGCAATCTCGGAAGCAGACATGCGTCCGTCTTCCATCAAGAAAGTAACAATATCGTAGTCTATCTTGTCGATTTTATACATTATTACTTCTATTTATTTCCGTTTCTAACAAGCACAGTAAATATACCCGTCCTGGGAAATCTAGTCAAGGGTAATCGCCAGTAATCGATTCACAAAGACTTAAGGTTCGAATCGACTAGACAGTAGAAGCCCCAATTGTTATAGTAAAGACATCCATCAGTCATGACTTGCGCATACATGAACTCCGATCGCCAATGACACCGAAAGAACGCCTGCAACGAACACTTGCCCACCAGCCAGTGGATCATCTGCCCACACAGATCAATTACACCCACGCCATGGGGCAGAAGATGGCTGCCCGTTTCGATGTTGCCTTGGATGATTTGCCCGAATTCCTTGGCAATCATCTGCTGCGCGTCGATCTTTCCTACGATGCCAGGGTTAGCGCCGATGGCAAATGGAAATACGATTGGTGGGGCGTCGGTTTCGATGTGGAGGAGGAGGGTTACTACGCAGCCTACAATCCCCTGGCGGAGTCGAAAGATCTGGATGCCTTCCCCTGGCCTGATCCGCATGAGCCCCAATTGATGGATGAGGCCGCAGCGAAGATCGCAGCCGATGGCGGCCAGCATTTCATCGTTCCGAACTTCGGTTGGGCCCTGTTCGAGAGAGCCTGGTCGTTGCGCGGATTCGACACCCTTCTGCTGGAGATGGCCCTCGATCCGATTTGGGTCGAAGAACTCCTGGAGCGGGTGACAGAAATCCAGTTGATTCTGATCGAACGCTTTATCGGGCTAGGCGTAGACGGCGGCTATTTTGGCGATGACTACGGCGCGCAGGCGAACCTGCTTTTTTCCCCTGCGATGTGGCAGACGATGATCAAGCCGCGCCTGAAGCGGTTATTCCAACCCTTCCTCGAGGCTGGCCTGCCGGTCATGATGCACTCCGATGGACAGATCGCTCGGATTCTGCCAGACCTGGTCGAAATCGGTTTGACCGCTCTCAATCCAGTCCAGCCCGAGGTGTTGGATCACGCCTGGTTGAAGAACGCCTTCGGGGATCGCCTGGCCTACTACGGGGGGATTTCTACACAGACCGTGCTGCCTCATGGAACCCCCCTCGAGGTCAGAGAGGCGACCGAAAAGTGTATCGCAACTCTTGCGCCCAATAAAACCGGACTGATCGTTGCTCCTTCACACCGGATGATGACAGACATTTCTATGGAGAATGTCGCTGCTTTGCTGAAAATGGTATCTTCTCAATAACTTGGGGGAAGATGGGGGGTGTGCGGACGGCTTCGCCGCCCGCACACCCCCCGCCCTCCTTCAATTATTGAGATGATACTGAAAATGCTTCATTGAGTTCACTGAAAAACTCATGAACGAGGGGGCGGGGCGGCATATATATAGGTGCGTGATGCATACGCACCCCCATCTATGCCGTCCCGGATCCTCTACTCGAATGTTAGCGATAACAGAAACGATAACATTTTGCTAGTTCGCATATCAAGGGGTTTATATGAGTTTAATCACCCGATCCTCGTGACATAATACATAACAAACTTGACTGAAGGAGGCCAATATGCTATTTTTGTATCAGGCGCATGTTATCGCTAACGGGAACGATAACGCAAGGTGTAGATGGCTCACAACCATAAAATCACGATTAAAGATGTCGCCAAAGCTGCGGGGGTTTCCACCCAAACCGTTTCACGCGTTCTGAACAATCGTCATGATGTCTCGCCAGAAACTCGGGCGCGCGTCCAGGAAGTGATCGCCAACCTGGGCTATGCCCCGAATGTACTCGCTCGCAGCCTCAGTCGCGGCAGGAGCAATACACTGGGCGTCGTCGGCTTCGGATTGGGTTACTACGGCTCTACCAGCGTGTTGACAGGGATCGAGCAAAAATCCAATGAGTTGGGGTTTTCGTTTATTTTGAGTCTGTTGGATCGTTTCGAGATGGAGCGAGTGGATGAAATCCTGCGGGATTTGCTCTCTCGACAGGTCGAAGGCATCATCTGGGCGGTCCCAGGCATCAGCCAGGCGCTTCGGGGACTACCAAAGAAGTTATCCGATATTCCGATCCCGGTGGTTTTTTTGAATAAAGAGAAAACCAATGACGACGCCATCGCCGCCATGGATAACCGCCTCGGGGGCCATCTGGCCACAGAACATCTTTTAGAACAGGGTTATCGGCGCATCGGCATCATTACAGGGCCTGCCGAATGGTGGGAGGCGCAGCAGCGCGAATTAGGCTGGCGCGAGACCATGCTCGAGGCGGGCCTCGATGACCTGGATAACCTGAAAGTCGAAGGCGATTGGACAGCCGCCAGCGGCGAAGTTGGGCTGCATTCACTGATCGCCAAAGCCCCAGATGTAGACGCCATCTTCGTCAGCAATGATCAAATGTCGCTAGGCGTCTTCCAGGCCGCCCGGCGAATTGGAATGGAAGTACCCAATGACCTGGGGATCGTCGGTTTCGATGACATCCCCGAAGCGGCCTATTTCTATCCATCCTTGACCACGGTCAGACAGAATGCGAAAAAATTGGGGGCGATCGCCGTCGAGCAAATGGCGAAATTCATCCAGGCGCATCAGAATAATGAAGATTTCAAACCGGATATCAGTTGGGTCAAACCGAGTCTGGTCGTACGCAAGAGTTCTATCCAAGAATCATGAGCCCACTAAAAATATTCATGTCGCTGTTTTTTCAGTGGACTCTATCATAGAAGAGGAAATGATGGATAAACTTACGTTAGGCATTATTGTCGGCAACCGGGGGTTTTTCCCCTCGCATCTGTGTGAAACTGGAAGAGCAACGATCTTGAAAGTATTCGAGGAGGAGGGCATCAACGCGATCACCCTCTCCCCAGAAGATACCCCCTATGGCAGTATCGAGAGTTTATCCGATGCGCGAAAATGCGCAGATCTCTTCGAGAAACATCGCCACGAGATCAGCGGCGTATTAGTCACACTGCCCAATTTCGGCGACGAACGCGCCATTGCCAACGCCTTGCGCTGGGCTGATCTCGACGTCCCTGTGTTGGTTCAGGCCTTCCCCGATGAAGCCGGACGGATGACCATCGCCAACCGGCGCGACTCATTCTGCGGCAAGATGTCGGCGTGCAACAACTTGCGGCAGTATGGCGTCAAGTACACCTTGACCGAATTGCATACCGTCGCTCCAGAGAGCGAGTCTTTCCGGAGGGACTTGCGCCGCTTTGCCGCCATCTGCCGGGTGGTGGGCGGCCTGAAGAACGCCCGCATGGGCGTGCTGGGCGCTCGACCTGCCGCCTTCAATACCGTCCGCTTCAGTGAAAAACTGCTCGAGCGCTCCGGGATATCCATCGAAACTCTGGACCTCTCGGAGGCGTTCGGGCGCGTCGAAAGGCTGGTTGAGAAAGATCCCAAAGTCGTCGAGAAGCTGGCGGATATCAAAAGCTATGTCCCCACAAAAGGTATCGCAGCAGACGCTCTCCTGAAGATGGCAAAGTTTGGCGTTGTGATTGATGACTGGATGGAGCAAACCAAACTGGTCGCCAGCGCCATCCAGTGTTGGACTTCGATGGAAGAATATTTCGGCGTGGTTCCCTGTACGCTGATGAGCATGATGAGCAATAAATTAATGCCCTCCGCCTGCGAAACCGACATCACTGGGTTGGTGGGTATGTATGCCTTGACCCTGGCTTCCCAAACCCCCAGCGCCATCGTGGATTGGAACAACAACTACGGCGATGATCCCGAGAAAGGCGTGATCTTCCACTGCTCCAACCTTCCCAAGGACATCTTCGTGGACGAGAAGATCGCTTCGGAAGACATTCCCGTGATGGATTACCAGGAAATCATTGCCGGCGCAGTCGGCAAGAAGAACACCTATGGTACCGTGGTGGGGCGCGTGCGCACCGGCCCCTTCACATACCTGCGCGTATCCACTGACGACTTCAGCGGCAAAATCGTGGCCTACATCGGCGAGGGCCAACTGACAGACGATCCATTGAAAACCTTTGGCGGATACGGCGTCGTACAGATCCCCAACATGCAAAAATTACTCCGCTATATCTGCGAGAATGGTTACGAGCATCATGTCGCTGTCAATCTCTCCCAAAACGCCTCCGCAGTAAACGAGGCGCTGAGCAAATACCTGGGATGGGATGTATATTTCCATCAATAAAGCGATGAACAACGAACTACAGGTCAAACTTTCGAAAATCGGCAATTTGCTCGCGTCCCATCGTTTGGACGCCTTGCTGGTTCATAAGGTGGCGAACTTCGCCTGGCTTACCGGGGGCGCGGCTTCCTATGTCAACACAGCGGATATCGTCGGCGTAGCCTCGTTGCTCGTTACCCCTTCCGGTCGCTATCTCCTAACCAACAAGATCGAAGCCCCTCGTCTTCGGGCTGAGGAAAGATTGGAAGAGCAAGGCTGGGAATTCGTCGTGACAGATTGGTATCAAGCCGAGGACGAAATTGCGCGACTGACGAAGGGACTGAAATTAGGGAGGGACGGAGTTTACCCAGGCAAGGTCGATTCGAGCGTTGACCTGACTCCTTTACGCGTGAACCTGTCACCCGAGGAACAGACTCGCTTCCGAAGCTTATCCAAACTATGCGCGGCGGCCATGGATTCCGCCATCCGCCAGGCGCAGCCCGGCATGACAGAATTCGAGATCGCCGCCATTCTTGGGGCGGAGACGCAACGCCGCGGCGTACAGCCCATCGTCAACTTGATCGCTACCGATCGGCGCATCTACGACTTCCGTCATCCGCTGCCCACGGGCAAGAAACTCGACGAATACGCCATGCTGGTGCTTTGCGGGCGGCAATTTGGATTGGTGTGTTCCCTCACGCGTTTGATCCATTTCGGCGCCATGCCGCCAGCATTGCAGCGGAAAGCCCAGGCCGTCGCCGAGATTGACGCTGCCATGATCGCCGCAACGAAACCTGGCGCCAGGTTAGGCGAAATCTTCAGGCAGACTCAAGCCCAATATGCCAGGTCAGGCTTCGAGAACGAGTGGCAACTCCACCACCAGGGCGGCCCGGCGGGGTATCTCCCCCGGGAAACAGTAGCCACCCCAGGGTCCGATTTTGTAGTCGCCGAGGGCCAGGTCTATGCCTGGAATCCTTCCATCACCGGAACCAAATCCGAAGACACGATCCTTGTTGGCGCGAATGGCAACGAAATCCTGACCGAAATCCCGGGCTGGCCGGTCATCGAAATCGAAGCGGATGGAGAAGTCATCCTCCGTCCAGCCACATTAGAAGTAGATTCACCCCGATAAAGAGTGTGAATTAACGACTTCAAAATATGCCGCCCCGAATCCACTATTCTTTGTTTTTCAGTGAACCCAACCATGAGAGCTGAACATGAATCGAAACGATACCCGGAAGGCAATTGAGAGCGGAAAAACCGTTCTAGGCATCGAATTTGGCTCGACGCGCATCAAGGCGGCGCTGATCGGCGAGGACCATGCGCCGATTGCATCGGGAAGCCACGATTGGGAAAACCGGTATGAAAACGGCATCTGGACATATAGCCTCGAAGATATCTGGACAGGCCTGCAGGAGAGTTACCGGAAACTCTGCACAGATGTTTTCGAGCAGTACAACACCCCGCTCCAAACGATAGGCGCCATCGGCTTCAGCGGCATGATGCACGGGTATATGGCTTTCGATAAGGATGAAAATCTGCTCGTCCCGTTTCGCACCTGGCGCAACACCATCACCGGACAGGCATCCGAACAACTCACGGATCTGTTCCAATTCAACATTCCCCAGCGATGGAGCATTGCGCACCTCTATCAGGCGATATCGAACAAAGAACCCCATGTCGGGGAGATCAACCATCTGACCACGCTGGCAGGCTATGTCCATTGGAAACTGACGGGGCAAAAGGTGTTGGGGGTCGGCGAAGCATCGGGCGTGTTCCCTATAGATAGCAGGACCAATGCCTACGATGAACACATGCTCGCGCGGTTCAACGAACGGCTCGCAGCAGAAAACATTGCCTGGAAACTCCAGGACATCCTGCCAAAAGTCCTTCTCGCAGGAGACGCCGCAGGCGCTCTCACCGAAGAAGGCGTAAAACTGCTGGATCCCACGGGAGGACTCCAGACGGGCATCCCGCTCTGTCCACCCGAGGGCGACGCAGGCACAGGCATGGTGGCGACCAACAGCGTTGCAGCGCGAACGGGTAATGTTTCCGCGGGGACATCCGTCTTTGCCATGATCGTTTTGGAAAAAGCCTTGTCGAAAGTCTATCCAGAGATTGATATGGTGACGACGCCGACCGGCAAGCCTGTGGCCATGGTGCATAGCAACAATTGCACCTCCGATCTCAATGCATGGGTCGGTTTGTTCCAGGAATTCACCGAGGCGATCGGCGTGGAGATTGGTCCATCCGAACTGTTCGAAATGCTATATCAACAAGCCCTCATCGGTGATGCGGATGGCGGCGGCCTCCTGGCCTACAACTATTTTTCGGGCGAGCACATCACGCATCTCGAAGAGGGACGCCCCCTGTTCGTGCGCAGCCCCGAAAGCCGGTTCACGCTTTCGAACTTCATGCGTACGCATCTGTTCTCTGCGCTCGGCGCATTGAAGATCGGCCTGGACATTCTCTTCGAGCGCGAAAAAGTGAAAATTGATCAGATTCTCGGTCACGGTGGCTTCTTCAAAACCAGGGACGTGGGACAGAAGTTCATGGCGGCGGCGATGAATGTCCCGGTCTCTGTGATGGAGATGGCAGGCGAGGGCGGGGCCTGGGGGATCGCCTTGCTGGCTTCCTATATGCTGCGCAAGGAAAAGGACGAATCCCTTGAGGACTATCTCGCCAACAAGGTCTTTGCTGGAGAAAATGTTACGACGATCGCCCCTGATCCGGGCGATGTGGCTGGTTTCCTGGCCTTCATGGAACGCTACGAAAAGGGACTTGTCATCGAAAGAGCCGCCGTGGATGCGCTCAGCGCTCGATAGCGCGCAAAAAGCGAGAAAGTCGTATGCTCGAGAAACTCAAAGAAGAGCTTGTGCAACTACACCTCGAACTGCCGCGTAACAACCTTGTCGCCTGGACGAGCGGCAATGTCAGCGCCCGCGATCCGGTAACAGGGCTGGTAGTGATCAAACCCAGCGGCGTCAAGTTCCCTGATCTAACGCCTGAAACGATGGTCGTCGTTGACCTCGAAGGCCAAACCATCGAAGGAAATTATAAAGCCTCATCCGACACCGCCTCGCATTGCTATATTTACCGCCACATGCCCGAAGTAGGCGGCATCGTCCATACGCATTCCCGTTATGCCACGGCCTTCGCCACACACGGGCGCAGCATCCCCTGTATTACCACAGCGATGGGGGATGAATTCGGCGGAGACATCCCCTGCGGCAGGTTTGCCCTGATCGGCGGGGAAGACATCGGCCAGGTCGTGGTGGACACGCTAACAGGCAGCCGCAGCCCGGCCTGTCTGATGCAAAGCCACGGCGTTTTTACCATCGGTCCCACGGCAGAAAAGGCCGTAAAAGCAGCGGTGATGACAGAAGACAACGCCGCCATCGCCTGGGCCTCGCTCATGATGGGCGCACCGCTGACCATCGCCTCAGGCGACATCGCCAGACTCTACGACCGCTATCAAAACGTATACGGACAATAGCGATGAAACCCCGAGAACGCGTCCAGATGGCTCTCGAGCACGAACAGCCCGACCGCTGCCCCATGCAGGTCAGCTTCACGCCGGAATTTGCCGACCGGTTGCGGGCGGATATGGAAATCCAGGGTAAGAAAGTGCATAATCCCCACGGCGGCGGCAACACCTACGAGCTGGAACGCGCTCTCGGCGAAGATATGCTCTTGACCTCGGTCGGCTGGGCCAACTCTTATTATATGGACGATAAAGCTTACACCGACGAATGGGGCGTCGGCTGGGATGTGCAGGCCTACGAGACTCCCTTTGGGGTGGGTCATTACACCGAGATCGTCAGCCACCCCCTGGCGGAGGATACTGCTATCGAGGGCTACCAACCCCCAGATCCCCTGCGCCCGGAGTTGTACCTGGCCTCAGCGCAGATGATCCGAGACTTCAAAGACGATTACTGGATCGTTGGCGTGACGGTGACGACCATCTTCGAGACCGCCTGGGCTTTGCGCGGCCTGGAGCAGATGCTGCTGGATATGGCTATGCGCCCCGATCTGGCCCAGCGGATTTTCGACATCCCCTACTACTACCACCTCGCCGCGGCCAGGAAATTGGTCGAGATGGGCGTGGATATGATCTGGACGGGCGATGATGTGGGCGCACAAGAGAATATGCTCATCTCCACAAAGATGTGGCGTGAGTTCTTCAAGCCGCGCATGGCGAACTTGATCGCCGAATTGAAAGCCATCAATCCACAAGTGAAAATCGCCTATCATTCCGATGGCAACATTTTGCCGATCATCCCTGAGCTGATCGAGATTGGCCTGGATGTGCTCAATCCTGTCCAGCCCGCCTGCATGGACCCGGCAGAAGTCAAGAAACAGTTTGGCGATAAGCTGTGCTTTTGGGGCAGCATTGATGAGCAGTACACCCTGCCCTTCGGTTCCGCGCAAGATGTCAGGGCTGAGGTGCTCGAACGCTTGAAAACCCTCGGGCATAGCGGCGGCCTGATTTTGTCGCCCACCCACCACGTCCAGCTCGATACGCCCCTGGAGAATTTCTGGGCGATGGTCAATACCATCACCCAAACTCCATATTCAGTACTTCACGAAAATAGGATCAAAGACCCGTCCTCGGGTCGCCCGGGGACGGGCTTCCGATCTTTTTCGTGATCTACTGGTATTCAGAATGCTAGTCAAGATACCCGGTTTTTTTTAGCCTGGAAAAACGCCCCTGCAAAACACAAAAACCGGGTTTCTCCGACAAGCTGTCAGAAGATTATGTCAAAACCTAACCCGCCACAGAAACGCTGGTCTCTCGAGATCGAAGGCATGCCGCAATTCGACAAGGCCATGCAGCGCATCGAGGCCTGGTACCAAAACGAGATCATCGATCGGCCGCCGATCCGCTTCCAGGCGCATAACGCCTTTTTGAATGCTGCCACCGAAGAGATCGAGAAGCTCCCCAGAGAAGAGAAAAAGGCCTGGTGGTTCGATGTGGAACTTCAGGTGGAGTTGTTCGCCAGATCCGTCGAAGGGCGGCGTTTCCATGCCGAGACCTTTCCGGTGTATTTTCCGAACCTGGGCCCCGAGGTGTATGCCGCGTTCTATGGCGCCGAACTGATCTACGGAGATGTGACTTCGTATGCGCTTCCCCTGGTAGAAACCTGGGATGATATTTCGAAAGTCAAGCTAGATATGGACAATCCCTACATCAAAACTCTCGAGGCGCTCACCCAATATGCGCTCGAGCGCGGCGAAGGATTGTTCATGGTTGGGTACACCGATCTGCACCCCGGCCTGGATTGCGCGGCTGCCTGGCGCGATCCTCAACAGTTTTGCCTGGATTTATACGACAATCCCGAAGGGGTTAAAATCCTGGCCGATCTAGCCATCGCGGATTTCGAGATGATCTTCGATCATTTCGACGCCATGCTCAAAGCCAGGCAGCAATTGTCTGTGAGTTGGATGGGCATCCCCTCATTCGGGAAAATGCACATCCCCAGTTGTGATTTTTCGAGTATGATTTCACCGGAGTTCTTCGTCGAGTTCGGTCTGCCCATCCTCGAGCGGGAAGTCAAATCCATGACGCACAACATTTTCCATGTGGATGGCGCTGGGGTCGCCAGGCATCTGGATGCGATACTGGGTGTTCCCGATGTTCACGCCCTGCAATGGGTTCAAGGTGTGGGCGATGATTATCCTATCATGCAATGGACGCCGTTCATCAAAGAGTATCAGGCGCAGGGGATCCCCATAGTGATCGATCTGGCTAAAGAAGATATCGAGGACTTCATTGATGTCATGGATCCCAAAGGTCTGTTCTTATGGGTAGCAACAGAGAGCGAAGAGGAAGAGATCGCTATTCTCAAGCGAGTAGAAAAATGGTCCTGATACACTTTCGCCCGCTGTTGTTTATGTGTTCACCGAAAAAACTCGTTAAAGAGGGGCGGGGGCGGCATATATGGGGGTGCGTGCTGCGCACGCACCCCCATATATGCCGCCCCGAATCCTCTACTCGTAGTTTTTTCAGTAGACTCGTTTATAATATCGCCAAAAGGCATGAGGAGGTGCTGATGGATTGATTGAAAAAGACCAAACAACCTACTACCAACCGATTCGAATAACACTTTATTATTTATAAGGAGAAAGAAAATGAAGAAACTGTATTTGCTGTTCGTCATCGTGATGATCGCAGCACTGGCCTTCCCAACCGCCGTATTCGCCGATGAGCCTTCCCAGGAAGGAGATGGTTGGTGCTCCAACACCAACATCGTCTTCTTCCCCGGCGGCGCTCCTGGCGGCTCCTTCGAGACCGTTGTATACAATGGCGCAGTTCAGGCAGCTGCCGACCTCGGCGCCAATGTGGAATACATGTGGTCCGATTGGAATCCTGAGAAGATGATCACCCAATTCTCCGAAGCAATGGCCACCGGCCCCAATGGCATCGCCATCATGGGCCACCCTGGCGATGAAGCGTTCCGCCCGTTGGTGGAAGAAGCCGAAGCCCAGGGAATCATCGTCACCAGCATGAACACGCAGACTGCTGAACTTCAGGCTCAATATAGCTCCGCTGGCTTTGGCTATGTGGGCGCGATCCTGTACGATGCAGGTCATGCGCTGGGTTCAGAGGCTGTTGCCCGCTTTGGGCTACAGGCTGGCGATCAGGCCTTCGTCTGGGGCCTCCTTGCCCAGGCTGGCCGCGGCGAGCGCACCCAGGGCATCGTTGACGCCCTCGAGGAAGCTGGCCTCGAAGTGATCTATCAGGAAATTGATGACGCCACCAACGCGGATGCTGCGGCAGGCGTACCTGTTTTCGTGGGTGTCATGTCGGCTAATCCCGATATCAAGCTGGTCGTCACCGATCACGGCAACCTGACCGGAACGCTGGAAACCTTCTTGAGCAGCGCCGGCTTCGGCCCCGATGATGTCTATGCCGCTGGCTTCGACCTCTCATCTGCGACCGTGGCCGCCATCGAGGCTGGTTGGACGGACCTGGTCATTGACCAGCAGCAGTGGCTGCAGGGCTACATGGCCATCCTGCAGATCTGCCTGACCCACAACTACGCCTTCACGGGTCTGCACATTGATACCGGCGCCGGCTTTGCGCACAAAGACAATGTTGCGCTGCTGTCGGACCTGGTCGCGGCGCAGATTCGCTAAGGTTGTTTTCTTGCGCTGGCTTTATGTATCTGCTGGCGTTTAGAAAAACATGGCAAGAGCTAGATGGCAACATGCTTCACCTCGCGCCGTTGTTTCATCATGTTGCAACACCGTCTAGCTCTTGCTCGTTATCATTGACGTGAAATCATGACTTTTCCGGAGAAATACCTTTCGTAATTGTAACTACTCAGCCAAACAGAGAGATTTCCGAAAAAAGGGTGTGCGCAGGGGGCTACGCCCCCTGCGCACACCCTTTTTTCGGGTAAATCCGTTCGATGGCTGAGCAGTAACTCGTAATTATTCATAGCGCGGCCTCCAGCCGCAACCAAACATTACCAGGACAAGCCGGAACCAAGTAGGTTTTTAAACCGCTAATACGAAAGATATAGTGGAGATGATATATGGACCATCGCCTCGAACTTAGAAATGTGTCGAAATCCTTCGGTGAAGTCAAAGCCCTCCAGAATGTGAACTTCAAGTTGGGCAATAATGAAGTAGTCGGTCTGTTAGGAGATAACGGCGCAGGCAAGTCAACCCTGATCAAAATCATCACCGGCTACTATCAGCCCACCTCCGGGGAGGTCTATTTCAACGGCCAGCGGGTTGATCACCTGAACGTGCCAAAGGCTCGCGCATTGGGTGTAGAGACTGTCTACCAGGAGCGCGCTCTGGCCGAGCTGCAAACCTTGTGGCGCAATATTTTCTTGGGACGTGAATTGAGCAATCCTCTGGGCTTTCTCGCGGTCAAGAAGATGAAATCGGAGACGCACCGACTGATGACTCAGTCCATGGGGTTTACCTCGGCTGCCGTCACGCCTGAATCGAAAGTCGGGTCTTTCTCGGGCGGCGAGAAGCAAGGCGTGGCCATCGTCCGTGCGCTGTTCTTCGACGCCGAGATCATCGTGCTAGATGAACCTACGATGGGCCTCTCTCTCAAAGAAACCGATAAACTCCTCAACTTCGTGCGCGGCATCCGGGCGGCGGGAAAATCGGCGGTGTTCATTGATCACAATGTTTTCCATGTCTATTCAGTCGCCGATCGGGTAGTCGTCATTGACCGTGGTCAGATTGCTGGAGAGTTTTCGACCAAAGACATTTCCCTGGATGACCTGATGGAAAAAATGATCCGGGTTGCTGAAACCGGCAGCCTCAACTGAAAAGGACTGACGTCATGAGTACACAAGCGAACGGAATCACCCCCAAGGCGGTGCCAGTCTACAAAGACACCTTCAGCCTGACGAAATTCGCCCGCAGAAATGGCGCTCAACTGGGGATTTTCAGCGTGTTCATTGCCATGTGGGCGTTTTTCATCGTCATGGCGCCAGATACCTTCTTGAAACCACAAATCTATTACGCCTTCATGTCCACCATCCCATTCTTCGCCATGATGGCCATGCCCCTTACCATGATCGTCATCGCTGGCGAGATGGACCTTTCCTTCCCCTCCATCATGGCGATGGGTATGATTTCATTCATTTTAATCCATGATTCTACTGACAGCGTCGCCCTGGCATTCATTGGCGCGCTGGCGACAGGCATGTTCATAGGATGGCTCAATGGAGTCATCGTGGTTAAATTTGGCATCCCTTCTTTAGTGGCAACGATCGGGACTCAATTCTTCTGGCGGGGGGCTGTGCTGGTGATCGGCCAGGGGAAAAGCGGCTCCTTACTATATACCAAAGATTCGCTGTTGCATCCGGCGCTCGTCGGCAAACCATATGGCAATGTCCCTATGCAGATGATCTGGTTGATCGTAATTGCCATCCTGGCCTGGGTTTTACTCAACCGCCATAAATTCGGCGCTCACATCTATCTCATCGGAGATAATGTCAACAGCGCAAAACTGATGGGCGTCAACACCGGTCGCACGCGCATTATGGGATTTATCCTGGTTGGACTGGTATCGGCTTTTGCCGGTGTGGTTGCCAGCCTGCATGTGACCTACTTCTGGCCCAGCCTGGGCGAGGGTTACCTGCTGCGCACCTTGGCATCCGTATTCCTGGGTGGCACCTCGGTCTTTGGCGGCGTGGGGACGATCTTCGGCACGTTCATCGGGGCCTTCATCATTGGCGCGATCGAAGCAGCCACCGTGGCCATCGGATTGACCGGCTTCTGGACTCAATTGATCTATGGCTTGATCATCGTGTTATCCGTGATCATGCACACTTACCTGAGTAAACGCGTGGAGTGACCTGCGACCCCCTGGGTGGGTCGCAGTCCCCGAAGACCTCCATGCTCTTTGGCGTCCCGCCGAAGAGCATGTTGGTTAATCGGGAGGGGCAAAGACATGAAGAAAGGTATCGTCTTCGACATCAAAGAGTTTGCCGTCCACGACGGCCCAGGCATCCGCACCACGGTGTTTCTCAAAGGCTGTCCGCTGCGCTGTTCCTGGTGCCACAACCCCGAGGGGATTTCACCCAAGCCTCAAATCTTGCACACTCCCATCGGAACGCGGCTCGCCGGAGAAGAGTACACACCCAGGGGTTTAGCCGACCTTCTTAACCAGCAAGCCACATTTCTTACAGAAAACGAAGGCGGCGTCACCTTCTCCGGCGGCGAACCCCTCTTCCAGGCCGATTTTCTCATCGAGACCATCGCTCTCCTCGATGAGATCCATCTTCTGCTCGACACCTCTGGCTATGCCCCAACACAGGATTTCGCGCGTCTGGCAGCCCGAGTTGATTTGATCTACCTGGATATGAAGAGCTTGGACGCTCAAGTTTTTCGGCAGTATTGCGGCGGCGACCTCGCTGTGATACTGGCGAATCTCGAACAATTGAAAACGATGTCTACGCCGGTTGTCATCCGCGCGCCGCTGATCCCCGGCGTGACCGATTCCATCCAAAACATGACTGCCATCGCCCGGGCAGCGGCCAGTTTGCCGACCTTGCAGCGCGTCGATTTGCTCGCCTATCAAGTGTTGGCTGCAGCTAAATATCCCCTGGCGGGGCTGAGCTACAATCCCGGTTTCGACGAAAAGCGCTCACCGCAAATCCATGGCGAGACGTTCGACAAGGCCGGAATACCCTGGAGAGTGGTATGAACGAACGATTGACGAACTTACGCCAGCGAGTGCGCCAGCGTCAACAGACGGATGAGCGAACCACGCCCGCACCGGATGTGTGGGCCGAGTGCGAGGCCCAGAAACTGGGCTGGATGCAACGCAGCGCACAGCGCACCCGGCGTATGTGCGAGGCTGAACGCCCGGTGATCTGGCCAGAAGAACGGATTGTCTTCACGCGCACCATCCCCGAAACGCCGCCGATCTACACGGAATCCCAAATCGCCGAAATGACCCGCGGGCGCATCCTGCATGAACTCGGTCCCATCAGCAACATCTGCGCCGATTGGGGCGCGGTTTTGGCCGACGGTCTCCTGACCCGGCGTCGAATAGCTCAGGCTGCCCGCCAGCGCCTGGCCGACAACCCCGAAGCAGTGGAATTCCTCGACGCCGCCATCGAAACCATCGAGGCGGTATTGGGCCTTGCTGCTCGTTATGCGGAGGCCGCCCGCGCCGCCGGGCGTCGCGATTTGGCTGAAATCCTCGAACACGTCCCGGCGCAAGCGCCACGCACATTTCATGAGGCTTTGCAATCGCTGCGCCTGTTACAGGCGGTAGTTTGGCTAAGCGGCCATTATCACGTCGGGCTGGGGCGATTCGACCAATATATGTGGCCCTATCTTTGGGCAGATCTTCAAACCGGGCGGCTCGACCTCCCCGCAGCCGAGGAACTCGTGGCAGATTTCTTCATCGCTCTCAATAAAGACAGCGATCTTTACCCCGGCGTGCAGCAGGGAGATAACGGCCAGTCGCTGATGCTCGGCGGCGTCACGCCTCGAGGCGAGGATGCCGTCAACGAGCTTACCTCCATGGTTCTACGCGCAGCGCGCGACCTGAGCATGATTGATCCAAAAATCAACCTGCGTATCTCCACCCAAACCGACCTCGAACTGCTCAGTCTGGCTGCCGAGTTGACCCGCAAAGGTCTGGGGTTCCCACAGTACTCCAACGATGACCTCGTCATCCCGGCGTTGACCGCGCACGGCTACGACCTGGAAGATGCCCGCAACTACACCGTGGCTGCTTGTTGGGAGTTCATCATCCCAGGCAAGGGCATGGAAGTCGTCAATATCGGGGCGGTCTCCTTCCCCCATGCGGTGGATCAGGCGATCCGGCAAGGCCTGAGGCAGAACGAGGATTTCGACGCCATCTTGGAACGCATACGGACGAATATTCGAGACCAAACCGAGGCGCGCCTGGCTGACTATCGCAAGCTCTTCCTGCCGCCAGCCCCTTATTACTCAGTCTTGATGGATGGTTGTCTGGCGACAGGTCGCGATCTCTCACACGGGTTGCGGTACAACAACTTCGGCCTGCACGGGGCTGCATCCGCCAACGCTGCCGACGCCCTGGCAGCCGTAAAACGTTTTGTTTTCGAGGAAAAGAGTCTGCCCCCCGCCGAACTGATCGCCGCGTTGGAAGCCGATTTCGAGGGATACGCCGACTTGCGCGATGCTCTATCACACCAGGCCCCAAAGGTTGCCAATCGGGATGCGCTCGCTGACGAGATGCTGGTCTTTCTATTCGATTGTTTTGCGGATGCCTGTGAAGGACAGCCCCCCAACCCCCGGGGGGGAATCCTGCGCCCGGGCACGGGTTCGGCGATGTACTACGTCTGGCTGGCGCGCGGTCGAGAAGCGATGCGCGAGCCCGTGGTGGGCGCTACCGCCGATGGCCGACGTTCGGGGGATTTCTTCAGCGCAAACCTGGCGCCCAGCCTCGGGGTCAGGGCTGACAGTCCACTCAAAGTCTTCGAGTCTTTCTCCAAAATTGATTACCGGCGCATCTGCAATGGCGGCCCGGTGACCATCGAACTTTCCGACTCGGTTTTTCGCAATCAGGAAGTCATCCGCAAGGTAGCCATGCTGGTGCGCTCCTTTGCCCGGATGGGCGGGCAGCAGTTACAAATCAACAGCCTGAACGCCGAAACCCTTTTCGCCGCCCGCCAACATCCCGAACGGTATCCCAACCTCATCGTTCGGGTGTGGGGCTGGAGCGGCTATTTTTGCGAACTGGCCCCTGAATATCAGGATCACATCATCCAGCGTTGTCTGTATCAGATGGCGGAATGACTGGAAGAGGTTCGATATGCAATTATCCCAACGGAAAGCTTTGATCGAAAAAAGCTTTATCGAGCATTATGGCGCGCCGCCGACTCTATTCGTGCAGGCGCCGGGGCGAGTTGATCTGATGGGCAGCCATACCGATTACAACCTGGGTTATGTGCTCACACAGGCCATTGATCGCAATACCTTGATCGCAGCCCGTCCGCGCGCGGATGGGGTGGCACGCCTGGCCTCTCTCAATGTCGCAGGCATCTCCGAATTCGATCTGGCGAATATCGAGCGTGATACGATCCACCCCTGGAGCAATTATATTCGCGGGGTTGCAGATGTACTCCAAAAGGAAGGGTATCCGCTGGCTGGCTTCGACGGCCTGATCCACAGCACCATCCCCTTCGGCAGCGGGCTGAGTTCCTCCGCGGCGTTGGAGGTGGCCGCGGCGGTGCTATTCGAATCCCTGGCGGATTGGGAAATCGCTCCGGTTCGGAAGGCGATCTTGTGCCAGCGCGCGGAGAACGAGTTCGTTGGGATGAATTGCGGCATTCTAGATCAATACTCCTCTGCGATGGGCGTTTCGGGCAGCGTAATTTTGTTGGATTGTAAGGCGATCACGCATGAGATCAGACCGATCGCCCCGGGCGTTCAGGTGATGATCTGTGACACAAAGGCGAAACGGGCTTTGACTGGATCGGAATACCCCGAACGCCGCGCTCAGTGCGAGGAGGGCGCGCGCATCCTCCATCGCTTCTACCCTGAAATTCATTCCCTGCGCGACGCCAGCCTGGATCAACTGGCAGCCCATCAGGCCGACCTGCCCTCAGTCGTTTACAAGCGCTGTCAGTTCATCATCGAAGAGAATCAGCGCGTGCTGGATATGGCCGACGCCCTGGCCGCGGGCCGCCATGAAGACGCCGGTCGGCTGGCGCTCGAGTCATTCGCCGGCGCACGCGATCTCTACGAAATCGTCTGTATCGAGATGATCGCCATGAAGGAGGCCATCATCACTGCTCCGGGCGCGTTGGGGACGCGCGGCGCCGGCGCAGGCTTCGGCGGTTGTCTGGTGGCATTCATCGAAGAGGGCGCGCAAGAGGCTTTTGCTCATCACGTCTTCGACAGCTACGTAGAGCAAACCCATATCGAGCCAGAAATCTACCCGGCGCATGCGGCCGCCGGGGCGGGGGTAATTCAGTTTTGAGTCCCTGCTTCCCGAAAATCGGATCGAAGACCCGTCGCTTCGGCTGCACAGCGCAGGCCTCGAGTCGCCCGGGGCATGCAGCACTCCGCTCTCCCTTCCACCTAACTTCATTCAGGGTCAGGGCAAAGCTACGTGCTGCACAACGAACTCATCGCCGGAAAAGTACTGCTCTAGGCTGTGATATACCGTTAGCCGTGCCATTCAGTCCTGCTCGATGTTGGCAGTAGCATGGCTAGAAGATCAATCATCACTCGCATCACACACAAAGCCGTGAGAAGATTTGGTTCCACATAAAAATAACTACCACAATCCACACCACGATTGCAATAGTCAGGAAATGACCAAACATCACTGTTCCTTTGTCTTTTGATTGTGTCCCCACAAAGATACGAGCGACTACAACGAAGTAACCCAATACCAGGTGCAGAGACCAATACTGCACGAGAGCAAGGTAGCTGTCATAGTGCGCCCCCCCAGGGGCACAAGGACCGATTTGAGGCGGTGTAAGCCAGAATTGAGTAAAAACCCACACCACGCAGCAAACCAAGAGCAAACCTAGAGCGAAGACAATTGTTCTGTTTGCTCCTTGTGAGCCTGTTTGCTGTGTAAAATTCTTTTCTTGCTGAGGCGCTTCATTTTTAGCGCCCTCAATCTGGTCAGGATGCAGCAATTGACCACTGTTTGTGTCCCTGAGGGTCTTTATCGAAAGCGTTTCTCCGCAATCTATACAATTCCATGCATTTTCCGAATTATGTTTCCTACATTTGGGACAGACTCTTACCTTCATACTGACCTGACTTTCAAAATACTATATATGCCGCTATCGCGGTAGGACTGCCAGTTACCCAACAGCCCCCGCACAGATTTTGCACACCCCCTCAAGGTGGTGCAGCGTTGCCGAAAATTACTGGCGCAGTGTTGCCGCGAATCCCTGGTGCACTTTCAGCCGCGAATTGACACTTGAGAATGAATTGAAATATCCTGATGCTCTCCCGCCAAGTAACAATAGCGTCATTCTCACGTCCGGGTATCTGCCAAAGAACACAACCCAGCATCCAAATAGCGATTCCCTGTTGGTGTCGAAACGAACTGTATCGTCCCGAGGCTCCTTCCAGTAATTCCTCAGTTCTCTCCAAGTCGCCAAGATCCAAGACTATGCGAGATAACTTCACATCAGCCTCGGCGCATTCTGTGACGACACCGTATTGATAGCAAACCTCTTGGATACGATCTACCAAATCCCAAGCTGTTCTCAAGTCTTTTTTGACGATAGCGGTGTGTAAACCGGCGAACAGCTTTTCTATGGTCGGCCCCAGGTAACTATCTTTGGAGTCGAACTTATTCAAACATTCCAAGGCTGTATCAATATCGAACATATCCCTACTCCTTCTTGATTACCCTCAACGATCGGGCAAAGGAGGAAGCAATTCATCTGCTGGCCCCCCCGTCAACAATCCTCGCTCAGTCATCCCATCCAATATTTGAGAGGTGCGCGCAAGAATGATCGCCCGGATGGTGTCCTCATTATCAACCAAATTATCCACGTCATCGAGTACCTCAAGGATGCTAATCAACATCTCAGCTTGCCCCTCGGCGCGACCTTTTTCCAGGTAAGACAGGCGTCTCGCATCCCCAAATGCGCGCTGAACGTCGGCGAGGCCGGCCCATTTGGCGCCCCATGTTTCCACGCGCTGGGCCTCAACTCGTTTGTCAACAACCTCGAAGTGGCCTATATCCACCCAAAGCAGCTCAGCTCCCACCCCTCTCAGACGATTGCGAATTCTTTCTGAATTCAACCGCCTGGCTATCTCCACCCTGGCTACATCACGATCGAAACGCGGCATAGTCACGTCATCGAATCGGTTTGCTATAATATAATCCGTGATGGCGGTGTTAACAGCAAAGTCAACCAGCTCTTGCCAGGGTGTAATACCTACGGAGCGAACAGAGCGTCCAAAGACCATGTTGAGTACGGCCCGGTAGGAAAACGGATATGGCTCATCTGGATTCTGGCGGGCTGTTTCGCTGGAAACCCGACCAGTTCTCAGCCGATACGCGTAATTGACATCTCGAACTTCGATGGTAACGCCATCTTTGGTAGTGGCAAACATCGATTCGATGAACCCCTGGCGATCATCCAGGGTGATGACTTCGCGTATCTTTTCGAAGCGGGACACAAAATTCGAGCCTTCGCCGCACACTCGCGCCGACCCATCAACACCTTCCAATAAAACCAGGCTGCCAGGCTGAACGATTAGATAGCCCGGGCCACCGATACGATCTAGCAAATTGATCTCGCCTGGGGAAATTTGCTTTTCGCCATCCTGGACCGTCAACCGAGGATATCGTATCGCAAACAGCAGCGCCGCCAGATAACGCACGCTCAGACCTACCCCATCCAGATTAAAAATCGCACGGACATAGTGAGCCACGACATAAAAAATAACCATAATCGCCAGAAATGCCAGTAAATAATGGTGATAACTCCTTGCCAAAAATGCGCTCAGCCGTAACACACCGAAAGGAATGAGCTTCAAGATCAGAGATTGCTCGCGCCACGCTGTGGCCACAGCTTCCGTATTGAATTCCTCGAACAAAACGCTCCCGATACTCCCCAGCAGCAACACAAATCCAAACACGACCAACATGCGAGCATAACCCCGCAAGCGATCCCCTAACCATGGATCTGTGAGAACAAGAAATCTTCGCATGACGTTTTTTCCTTTAGAAAAACGCCCCCTCGCCAGGTAGCAGCAAATTTCTCAAACTGCGCAGCAATTCGATGGTATCTCGCGGCAACAAACGCTGTGTAGCGGGGTCAGCCGCGGCGGATTCTAAAGCCTGGAAGACCCGCAATGCCATGGCCTCTTTGGAGAATTCACTTGCGCTCAGGATATTCGACAGCGTATAAGCCATACCCCGTTGCGCCTGGGCGCGAGCCTGGTTTTTCATCCGAACAGCCTGCAGTTCATGATCGGACTGAGTGATGACAGCCTTTTGTTGCCAAGGCGCGCGCCAGTGATCGAACATATATCTTCCCCGAACATCCGACAGGCTGGGCCGCAACTCAGTAAACGCGGCCAGAATGATCTTGATGCCACGCGATCTCAATACTTTGCGCGCCTGAAATTCCCTGACGGGATGTTGAACGATTTCGCTTTTTCTCAACTCTTGACCACACTCAAGCTGTTTCTTATCGATTCGCTCTACAAACTGGTATGCCAGAATACCCTGGTTTATCATGCGAACCCGTAATTGATTTTTCAAATCCATCAAGGGATACGGTTCAGGCCTGTCTGGTAAGAAAAGACTATCGTAAAGCTCCTGGGATAATAATTCCCTAAAGGTATTCACGGCGACATGTACCGGGATCTCCGCCCAATCGGTGCGTTCCTCCTTGAAATCATCGAAAGGACGCGAAGCAATCGCGGCAAAAACCCTTTCGGGGTAAAAACGAAACGGTCGCCATCCATTCGGAGCGTCTCTTGTTTCAGCCGCTTCCGGCCCGGTTCCTCGGCGGTAGGATTGAATAAAACGATGGGCATCTAATTTGTCTTCTGGATCGAGGATATCTACCAGCCTGGCGACTTGAATTTGATATTGACCTCTTACTTCGCCGGGGTCCCGCAACTCGGTTTCGACGACGCGCAGATTCTCAGGTTTTTCTTCTCCAATATAGGTGATCTTATAAACATCGGGGGGTTCACCTAAAGTACACAGGGTGAAGACAACACTATTGACTTCTATCCCGTCACGTGTGTGCGCCTTCACCGCTAGCCGTAATCGAAACTGTTTGCGCAGGTCGGCCACCCCACGGACTCGCTCGCCAAAACGGGTAAATTGTAATCCTGCATCTACAGTGCGCATGCGTAAGTATTCGCGCGGGTGGCGTCTAAAGAGCGCAAAGATCGTTCCCCACAGACACCCAGGTTGAAAAGCCGTCCGCTCGATGACGGCTGCGCTGCAGGCATCTACTTTCACGAAGCCCGGCCCGATTTCCCGGAAGCCCCCTTCACGGTTGGTCTGTTTTCCGTCTTCGGCGAATACCACCGGCCCGTGTCGGCCGCGCTGGTAGAACAAAAGGCGGCGAAATACTTCGTAGGACGGTTTCAGCGTCCGGGTCGGCAAGATCATCCCCGAGGCCAATGCCAGCCCGATTCGGTTGACCAGAACGAAGAAGATCACTGCAAACAGGCTTATCGAGACTTTGTCCTTTACCCGGCCAACGACAATGGTTTGCCACTGCTCGATGCCGGTCTCGATCAATCGCCATGGAAGATTCAACAGAGTAAGATCACCCTGGTCGAACATAGATGCATATGTGGATATGAGGACAGCCTTCAAGGCAGCGACCACTTCCCTGAAAGATGCGTCGCCAGGCGACTCGTCGAATGCTACGAAAAACGTACTCACCTTCTTCTCGATCGTCCTGACTTTCACGCCGCCTTTATTATCCGAAATCACAAGATGGAATTCGGCTGGCGTATCGGGGGTGAGATCTACGATCCTTACTTTGTTTACATCAGCGCCTTCGACGCCGATTTCCACAGTATCCTCCCAGGAAGGGATATGTTGCTCGCGGGGAAAATAAAATATTCTGGCGCCGTTTACGCCATCGGCCACCGCAAAATATCTCCCCATCATCGAAACATCGCTCGATTGGTTATTCTCCTCACCCTCGAAATCGTAGATGATCGCAGGGGCGGCGATCTTCGAACTATCGAATACTTTGAGGCCATCAACCCCATCGGCCACGAACAAGTATTGTTGCGAAGGCAGGATAGCCCTGGCGTCGCTCGAGTCGAAATCCGATGTCACACTCGTGGGATTCGCGGGATTTACGATCCTGACAACTTGAATGCCTGATCCGCCAGTCGCAATCAACGCATAATCTCCCAAAAGCGCAATATCCTTTGCAACCCATCCTCTTTCGAATTCTGCAACAAGCTTGATTTCTGAGGGATTGCTAATCTCCAGGACTACCATCCCATCTTCGCCATTGGCCACATAGGCGTAATTCCCTCTGACTTCTACATCCAGGGCGTTCTTCAGCTTTTCGTAAACCCCTGCCTGAGTTGGATTTTCGCGGTCTTCGATATTCAGGATTTCCAGCCCTTTATCGCCATTCGCCAGATATGCTCTATCGCCAACGATGGTGAGGCCATGCGATGCGCCCGAGGTTGGATATGACTTCACGAGAGAGGGATGCTCGATGTTCTCCAGGTTGATGATGCGCAATCCTTTCCTACCATCTGCAGCGTAGGCATAGTTTTCTAGCACCTCCAGGTCCTCGACGATCCTCCCTCCAACGAATACCATTTTGTCTACGATCTGTCCGTTTTCGAATGTGAGGGCTTCGAAGCCATCCCGTTTCTTCCCAATATAGATATATTTGTCATGGAAAGCGAGGTTCGAATACTCGCCAGCCTGTTCCTCCAAGCGGGTCTCGGCGAGAGAGTCGGGGGCGTCAATCGTAAAGAGCCTCAACCCTGCGCTTGACTGGAGCAGGAAAAGATAACGTCCCTCGACAAGCACATCAACCGCGGGCTGTGAGACATCTAGGGGAGACCCATAATCACTGGGATTAGCCGGATCGGTCACATCAATCACTTGCAGCCCTGAACCTCCATCTTCTTCTCCGCCAACGACATAGGCGTAGAAGCGTTCTTTATCGTCGAAAGGGAAATCCTGTACGGAAACCGCTCGCGCGAAGAAACCTACTTCATGCGTCGAAACCAATCGCGGATTTACCGGTTCCTTGATATCTACGATAGCCAGGCCCTCATCTCCAATTGCAATATAAGCATAATCGCCCAGGACGAAGATCCCTTGAGCATCCGCCGCTTTGCCATCGTCATCGTCATCGAGGTTCACATTCGCTACAATCTGGTTGATGAGGGCGTCCCAATCAATCACTTGCAATCCGCTTTGGCCATCGGCGACAAAGGCGTATTCATCCTTGATAGCGACATCATTGGCCGCTCCGGAAGTCTCGATATCGCCGACTTGTTTTGGCGACACAACAACATCGAGGCTATAAACCCGTAGGCCCCTTTCCTGGTAGGTTGCCAGCAACCAGCCTTTGGTCACTGCAACGGAAACGGCGCAACCGGGCAACTCTTTGAATTCGCCCCGGTCAAGGACATTCTTTTCTTCCCCCAATTCGGCCACCTGAATCCCTTGCTCGCAACTGGCCAGATAGATATATTTACCGGAAACAGCGATATCTTCTACGCTGCCTGACACTTCCCCGCCCTCGCCAGGGATTTTGGACCCATATTCGATCCGCACCGCCTTGAAACCTTTTTCCCCATCCCCTACGTACAGATAGCCACCTTCACCAATCCCGGCATCATAATAGATCAGTTTTGTGGGCTGCTTGATGTTATCATCCTCGATATCTTCGTTGGAGGAAACCTGTGTGATGTGGTCTACATTGGAAATATCATACATGACCACGCCGCGCTCTGGGACGCCCACAAACGCGTAATCGCCATAGATCGTCAGGCTGGAAAAAACAACATCATCGCTCGAATATTCACCATCTACTGCTTCTGTCTCAGCATTTGGATTCCTTATCCAGACCAGGTCCTTTTCCTCCGTGACCAGGTACAGGCGCGATTCCCATACGGCAAAATCTTGGATGGCTGAGCCAGTATCTACCGCGGCGATATTCGTGAGGCGTGCGGGATCGTCATCCACGATCTCGTAGAAATATACATGCTGACCTGCTCCGATCGTATAGATCTTTTTCCCAGAGATCAAAATGCGGGTGAACCCCGATCCCTTTTCACCGGTCAGCCCGAGAGATTTCACCGCGCTGTCAGGCGGATAGGGATTGATCCTCAAACTGTGGAGACCCTTCACGCCATCAACGATATAGGCGTAATTGCCCGATATGGCGATATCCCGCGCGTCTTCCAGGTCGCCAAGATACCACTTCTGTTTCATATCAGCCGGATTAGAGACATCCAGGATCACCAGGCCATTGCTCCCATCCGCCACATAGAGATCAGTCCCCGCCAAGGCCATGCCCCGGGCTGATCCAAGCGTGTCGAAAACCCCTACTTCGTTGAAATTCTCTTTATCGGAAATATCTACCGCAACGATCCCCTGCTCGCCGTAGGCCAGGTAAGCGATCCCATCACCGACTTCGATATCGTATACATTTTCTACCGGGCGCGGAAGGACAAGGAAGATGTATATCGAAACGATACTAAACAAGAATACCTGAACAGGTATCCTGGAAAAGTATGACTTTATCCCCGCCATAGACCTTTCAGAAAGCAGTTATCTCAGGCATGATCTTGCTCATTGGCTTCCTACACTCTCACCTCCGTGGGACAGGATGTCATCCTGTCCTACGCCGCTTCCAATAAAACCATTTGCCAAATACCAGATGATGTGCTTAAATACCACGAGGATTAGCCAAGTAGTACCAAGGTAATTTCATTATACTATATACTATAAGAGTCCACTGAAAAAACAACGAAAGTCTGGAGGCAAAAATGGCACCATTCCCCGGCTACGGAAAAGTTGCCGTCGTAAAAACTTCACCCGAAACCATCTTCGATGACATACGAGATGTCATGCAAAAGGCGGGTTTCGAGGCGGCTCTCCCCAAGAGCAACCGCACCGGCTTGAAAATCAATATCTCCTGGCAGACCTGGTATCCGGCCTGCTCGACGACGCCGTGGCAGCTCGAGGGCGTGATCAAAACGCTCAAGGATGCCGGCTACGACGATCTGGTCGGCGTGCACAACGATACCGTCGTGGTGGACACCGCCGATGGCGAGCGCAATAACAAGCACAAATTCGTCACCGACAAAAACGAGGTGCCCTGTTTGTACCTCTACGAGCAGGATTTCGATTGGGTCGAGTACCACCCTAAAAGTCGTCCGTTCCTGGTGCTGGACAAGGTGTTCCCCGAGGGGGTCCATATCCCAAAAGCGTTGATCGGCATGAATATCCTCCATATGCCCACCGTTAAAACCCATGTATTCACCACCATCACCGGAGCAATGAAAAACGCTTTCGGCGGACTGCTGCACCGTCACCGCCACTGGACGCATTCGGTGATCCATGACACGCTGGTTGACCTGTTGACCATCCAGCAGGAGATCCACCCGGGGATTTTCGCCGTGATGGATGGCACCTTCGCCGGGGATGGGCCTGGCCCGCGGGCGATGCGCTGGCACGAGAAGGACATCCTGCTGGCCTCGGCGGATCAGGTGGCCATTGATGCGGTCTCTGCTAAATTGCAGGGCTTCGACCCCCTGAGCCTGCGCTTCATCCGCCTGGCCCACGAGATGGGCCTGGGCGTCGGCAACCCGCGCCAGATCGAGATCGTCGGTTACGACATCGAGCGCGAACCGGATTGGCATTTCGTCCAGGAAGACACTTTCGCCAGCCGCGGCCAGAAGATGATCTATCATGGCTGGTTGCATTTCGTCGAGAAGCCGCTCCTTCGCAGCCCGATCGTTCCCTGGGCTTATTTCGCCAGCAATTTCTATCACAATGTCTATTGGTACCCCTTCGTGGGCCGCAAACGCGTCGAGAGCGCCCTGGAGACAAAGTGGGGGCAGATGTTCAAGAATTACGGCAATGGCGAGGTGGTGATGCCTGGTTTGGAACCAAAGACCGTCATTCAAGCTGTGGCGGGGTTGACTATCCTGGCAGCCGGCGCAATCGGGTTGGCATTATTGCTCAGAAACAGGTGATTAAAGACAAGGCAATCGGGCAGGAATCGGGCGGGATAACTATGAAGCATTCCCCAATCCCCAATCCCCAATCACTCCCCTACCTGCTGACCGACTTCCACGTTCACACCATCGCCTCCCCCGATAGTTTGACCAGCCCTGAAGAGCTGCTGGCCGCCTGCCGACGAAGAGGAGTCGAACGAGTTGTAGTCGCCGATCACAACACCATCGCGGGAGCTTTGCGGGCGAGGGAACTCGATGCCGAGCGCGTGATCGTCGGCGAGGAAATCCGCACAACAGAAGGGGAGCTGTTAGCCATCTTCCTCGAAAAGGAAATCCCCCTGGGCCTGACGCCCATGGCGACGATCGAACTGCTCGAAAAACAAAATGCCTTCATCAGCGTCTCACATCCCTTCGACAAAGCGCGTTCGGGGTCCTGGAAACTCGAAACGCTGCTCGACATCCTGCCCTGCATAGACGCTATAGAAATATTCAATGCGCGTAATCTCTGGCCCGGGTCTAATTGGCAGGCGCAAAAATTCGCTCACCAGCACAACCTGCCCGGCACCTGCGGCTCGGACGCCCACGCCGCCTTCGAAGTGGGGCGCGGTTCGCTCTTCTTGCCCCCTTTCCATGACTCTGAAAGTTTGAGAGCAGCCCTCAGGCAAGCCATCCACCCCCGGCTGATCCAATCCGCTCCATGGGTGCACTTCACTTCCCGCTACGCCGTCTGGCGTAAAAGCCGCCCGCAGGCGTGATAAAATTGAATCGGAGGAGTCCACTGCAATAATTACGAGTAGAGGATTCGGTGCGGCATATTCGGAGGTGAACATGACCAAGCTGGATAAGGAAATCGTGTTACAAACCTTACGCGGTTACGCCGAAGTCAACCGCATCACCGAGACTGAACGGCGCAAACGGCTGCGAACAATGACCGATGATGAGGCCAAACAACTTTTCAACGACCTCAATATGGGCATACCTGAAATGACCGCTGAAGAAAAATCTCGCCTTGCAGATTTCAGCGTGAAACACCACTTGAAAGTCCGCCAGGCAATAGAAATGCTCGCATTGGAATACGGCTATGAACCCGCGTTTTGAGGCAGCCTGGGAACTTCACCAGTTTTTGGAGCAACACAATATCACATACGCAATCATTGGTGGTATTGCTGCAACCGCATGGGGCGATCAAAGATTCACCAGAGACGTTGACTTGACAATCGCCGCCTCACTTGAGGAAGGATGCGAACCTCTTGTTCACCTCATCACGACGCGCTTCCCATCACGGACAGACAATCCCCTCGCTCTCGCTCGAAAATCCCGATTAATTCTAGTAACGGCCAGCAATGGTATTGATGTAGATATTTCTCTTGCCCTCCCCGGCTACGAAGATGAAGTGTTCAACCGCGCCAGAAACTATGAACTGGAACCGGGAAAAGCTGTCCTCATCTGTTCTCCAGAAGACCTCATTATCCACAAGGCTGTCGCAGGCCGTCCCCAAGATATCTTCGACATCGAAGGGGTTATTTATAGGCAAAGGGAAAAACTCGACCCAGATTACATCCGTAACTGGCTCAACCAATTCGCTGACATTCTTGCGAACCCCGAAGTCCAGGCGCATTTCGAGACCGCCTGGGATAAATACCTAAACCCCGGCGCCGATTAACTCCATATAAAATCTCTCTGCTGCCCCCATCACTTTTCGATATTCGGCGCGCTCGCCAATCAGGTGCAGGTTGATCTCGCGTGCCCGCGCCCGCAGTTCAGCATCCCCTAAAGCAGTCAGAATGGCATCTGCCAAAGCCTGTGGATCGGCGGGATCAACCAGCAGGCCGTTCACACCGGGGGTGATCCACTCTCGCAAAGAGGGGATGTCGCCCGCGATCGGTAAGCAGCCGCAAGCCAGGGCTTCGAGCAGCGAGTTCGGTGTGCCATCATGCTCGGTAATCGATAAGACAACCTGCGCCTGACGATACGTATCTGCCATTTGATCGCGCCTAAGGCGCGGCAGCAGGCTCAACGATTCTCCTGCACCCAAACGGGACGCCCAGGACTCGGCTTCGGGCTGATTCTGCATCGCCGGGCAAATGAACCGCGCCCCGGGCAGACTCTCCAAAACGCGCGGCACAGCCTGAAAGAAGGTATCGTTGCGCACATAGGCGCGCAGCCCACGCGGGTTGATGACCACCGGCTCCGGCGGCTCATCCACGGGAAAGAAAAGGTCGCGCTGAATGCCGCCCGCGCCGGGCATTGTGATGGCGGGCTTTTCCGCCGAGAAGCCCCACTCTCGCGCCAGACGCATATCGTTCTGGCAGTCGGTGTGCAGCGCATCGGCGCGCGCCAGCGTCAACCGAGTGAGGCGCGCCAGCGCCCGAGTGGCCGGGGCATGGAGGGTAAAATCGTTGCCCCAAACAGATACCAATAACCGCGCGTCGAGCGGAGGATTGAGCCTGTCGAAATCCGCAGTCGAGACGCCGCTCAGGGCTAAGGCCGACAACATCCCTTCATAAGGAATGCGCATGGCGTGGATCAAATCGGGTTGGAGATTGGAGATTAGAGATTGGAGATTCTCGGCGGCCTTTGGCAGACTGCGCGGCACGAAACGATGACGCAGCCACGTCCGCACCGCCGGGGTCGCCAACTTGCGCACAATCTTCCCCTTCATCCCAGCCCCCATGCTCCCCTGTTCAGCATCCCCCACCACCCCGCTGAACGCCACCGGGATGACAGTCAGCGAGGCCAGATCGAGATCCGGGCGACAGAGATAGATCGAAGCCAGGTGCACTTCGTACCCGCCTTCGATGAAGTAGCGCATCCAGTTGAGGGCGATCTGCGAGCGGCCGTCGGCGATAAATAAAAGCTTCATCGCCGCTCAAATCAATTGTAAATATTTCAAAGCATCGAGGGTTTTCGGAGGCTGCCACAACCAGGCTAGCGGCAAACTTAGTCCGGTGAGTATCTTCGAGATATACACCCCCTCTTCATCCGGGCGGATCAACTGGTAGTGCCCTTTCTCGTCAAGCTGATAGAACTCCGCCTGCTCGCGCTGGGGGTCAATCAACCAGTATTCAGGGATGCCGACGGCTTCGTATTCATAGAACTTCTCCCCCCGGTCGCGGTCGCCGCTTTCGGGTGAGATGATCTCGACTGCCAGATCGGCGGGGCCATCGAGGTAGGTCTCCTTCAATCGCTCTCGGTGCGTCTCGGCAACGAAGATCAAATCCGGCTCGCGGCCCGATTCGCCCACTTTCATCTGAAACGGCGCAACGATGACTTTTCCTAAATCATGTGCTTCGACAAAGGCGCGCAAAACGGTCCCAAGGAATACACTGATTTCTTGATGACGTAAACTCGCTGGACTGGTCATAATCACCTCGCCACTCACCCATTCTGCCAGGGTATCTTCGTCTGCCCAGACGAGGAATTCCTCATACGTCATTTTCTTCGGCCTGCTCTCCACCTTGAGCGCGGCCAGCACCATCCGATGTGATTCCTCGGTGGTCATGCTTTGGTCAACCGCATGCCCGATTTCCGGAGTTGATTCGCTGATCTTCTTCTCACTCATCGAACATCCCTCAGGATGCCTTCAGGCTGCATCCCTGTTGATTATAACACCTCAACCGGTACATTGTTATTAGTATGACAGCGCAAAGTCTGTCCATCAGAGACCCTGTGATCGGATTTTTGGAGCGGATTGAACGGAACATACTCACTGCTAAGGTACTAATTCCCAAAACCTGTCAATACCCATCTTTAACGATTGAAAACAATTATACTCAATAATACTTTATCCTTAAAATATTCCGAGTCAAACTCATAAAAGGTAAGGTTAAAAAGTTTAAACTCTAAATCTAGTAAGTTTATATTTTGTTTATGCATCAACTCTTTAAGTTCATGAGTGCTCCCATCGTCATTTTCACCAAAAAAAATATAAAACTCAAACAATTTTGTGTTCATATCAGCCAGTCCTTTTCGCTGTTCTGATATTGTAGTAAGCTCGTCAGCTGTTAACTGGATATTAAGCCTGATTGTTTTCCCCATATAACCGAAGTCAATAACTTCTATCACTTTTCCGTTTCCTGCCAGTTCAGCTCTTCTTTCAAAATCAACATGATTTGCATCCAGTATTATGCAACTATATTCCGGAAAATAGAGTGAGTATTTTTCTGAATCATTTCTAGTAATCGCTTCTTCAGGCAAAGGAATTAAATCTATCAGCTTGTGCAGTAAAATCATCTGCTCGCTGATGGTTTTGCCTTTAAAAATACTGATCTCCGCCAGCTCCTGGCCGGCCATTAAATCAAAATCTGCTTTGTGCGCCTCGCCGTTTATTATCACCGCGTAAATATAGTTCGTATCCGGGTTTAATAAAACAGCCCCGAAATCAGTCATCTCCATTCTGGCGTTCTCATCAAGTTCCCCGTTAATTTCCCAAAATGCGCCATCAAACTCTATCCCGTCCAAATCGCTGAACTGCTGTTCTTCCGTTGACAAAGATGCTTTTACCCAAGTTTCAAACTGCACTACATCGCCGTTTTCATCCAAAACAACCGGAGAAATTTTCCTGACAAGCTTCCCGTCTCTATTAAATTCTATAATCTGTTGTCCTTCAATATCCCTCTGAAAATAATGGCCCCGGGTTCCCCTCTGCGGCTCATATTGAGTTGCCCTGCCGTTAACTATCGGAAGACAAAAACCTGTTCCCACAGGATAGCTCTGGCCAGGGTGGCGACTGCCGATTGACTTGACTGTTAAATCAAGGTTTACCACATACTGGCCGTTCACATAACCATCAGAAAAAACTACTCCTAAATCTGTTAAACTGGCTACCGGACCTTTTCCGTTCACTGATTTTGTCACTTGGGCAATCAGCTTCATAAGCCTATCTACTGCTGTTTGATAAGCCGGTTTGCTCTCCACTCCTTCAGGAATCCCCCCAGCCTGCCCGCTTTCTACTGCTAAATTATGTTTAATTCCCGATTCATCCGTAACCTCAATTGATAATCCGGTTTCTTCTTCCACCTGCTCTATTGGTTGATCTTCTGCCGCGACTTTCTCGTCACCAACACTTATCACCCCCTCCTCCGTCGCGGTGGGGCCGGGGCTGGCACTGGGCCAAGCGAAGGTAGTGGGGGTCGGGAGCAGCGCCGCCCCCTCCCTCTCCGTGGCGAAGATATTGTTCCCCGCCTCCGCAGTGGGGGAGGGGTTAGGGGAGGGGGTCAGCGCACAGGCGTAAAGCAGCACCGCGGCCAGTAAAATGAGTAAAAAACGGGGAGTTTTCATCGGGAATCTCCTTTCGGTTCTTGTCCTGGATTACACAGAAAGTCCCATCCCTATGTTTCCCCAACTTGTTCTAGAAAAATCGTAAAAACCAGCAGTTGTTCTTGCGTGTGAATAAAAGCGGGGCGAAGTTGTCCCACCAGAAGTTTGAGTTGACCGGGATCAAATGAGAAGGCATACACATTGCGCACGACATGCCGAAAACGTAAAAACTCGTCCAGAGCCTGCACCGTTTCATTGGATAGAACCGCAGGGCGTAAGTCTGGTATTTCAACATTCATTTGTTGCAACAGATTACGGTGCCACTCTTTGCCCGATGGAACGTCGTTATCTACAGTGGCAGCAATCTGCTGAAATATACGCTCCAGGCCAGCATAATAATCGTGCATATTCAAGGCCGCCGAGTCGAAATAGAAATCCTGATCCTATGGGCGCCGTTGAGCTGCCCTGATCGCCCCCTCCGCGCGAGATACGATTTGTTCTAAATCAGCTAACTCTTTACGAATGCGAGTCGCCAGGGCGAGATAGCCTTCGATCACAGTTCGATCCCCTCTTCTACGATCATTTCCAAAATCGAGGGGCGACAAGTATTCACATCCACAAGATTCACATCCAGAGGCGATTCCATATCCATCACCGCTCCAATGGCTCGAAATGTGTGTTCGGGGGCAATGCCCCAGGCCGCAATATCCACATCAGACCACCGGGTAAAGCAACCTTCATGGACAAGCGATCCGAACACAACCACACGAGTAACCTGAAACTGCTCCTTGAGCAAGGCCGCGGCGCGGCGAGCGGCCGCCCAGGCGATTTCTTTGCGGCGTTCGATTTCCCTGGTTTCCTGTTCTCGCATACGCTGGGCAGTTTGACGAAATACAGCGATCTTCTCCGGGGAGATTGGCAACCTTTTCGCTTCCATACGCTACATTATACAACACAACTCGCAGTCTCCGGTGCAGGTATCAGGAATATATGTGCTTACATTTCCCCCGTCAGCATGGATATTGCCGCTGTCAACCTGGAACCAGGGCAGTCTTTGTTCTGAAACATAAAAATCCAGATCTGCTTTAGGGGTGCTAATGCCGCCGTATATACAGCCTCTCGGACAAGTACATACCCATCGGCTTGGGTCGCCGATCTTTAAACCAACCGTATACTGGCCGGTCCCGGCCAATACGCTTACCCCGTAACTACCATCACCCTCAACCATTCCGGAATCGCTTGAAGGGCCTATGGCAGTTACCATTGAACCGCCCCCTGGTTTTTGGCCAGGCGCTCCGTCTAACCGGCAGACTCCGCCTACCAAACCGGCATTCCAGCTATCATCTAACTTCACCTGGCCGGTAATTGTCCCGTTAATGGTAAAACTGGCTTCTTCCCACGGGCCGTAATCTGTGCCGCAGGTAGTGTTGAGTCCACGCACCCGGTAGTAATAAGTTCCGGACAAGGGAGTAAAACTATAGCTTTGGCTGCCGGTTTCAGCGCAATAATCTCCTGAACCGCCGCAATTTGAAACGGACGGATATAGCTCAATCTGATAGGACTCGGCCTTGCTGGCCGCGCTCCAGGAAACTGTCACTTGCTGGCCGGGGTTGATTGACACTGACCCTCCGCTGGGATTAAGGTTCACCGCTCCGGGACTGCCGCTATCCGCATTAGAACACGTCCCGCCGCAGTCGTTACTTTGCCCGCAGTTGGTCGGACAGCTTGGAGTACAGCACGACTGGGTATTGCACGCCGTGTCCACCCACCTGCAGCCGTTATGACAGCGCATCGTCCCGCCGCCGCAACTTGCAGAACACGGCCCGCATTGCGTAAGTCCTTCCGGCTCGCACGCCGGCGGCGGGGGCGGCTCTTCCGGCTGTCCAACCGCGCAACATCCCCTGTTGCAGCAATACTTCCCGGCCCGACAGGTACAACCGTATTCTCCTTCACCATCGCACTTAGTCAAACAAGTGCATCTGGAACTGCTTATATTGCCTTCTTGAGTAAGAGATGACGTACATTCGCCCCACTCAAGACAACATCTTCTTGCCTCTGCTTTCCCGGCCCCCAAGCCCAGCCAGCCTGCCAGCAGTATCGCCCCCAGTATCAGCGCTTTTCGCATTCTTCCCTTATGTCCGCTGGCGCAAACGCCGGCCAGTCATGCGCCCAAACCTGCCTGGCTCTGCCCGGGGTCCCGCCGTGCGCCGCGCCGCTTATTGATAATACCGTGTAATCGCCCTGACGGGTTTTTTCAGCCCAGATTCCGATGTCCGTTTCTATATCCTGGCCGATGTACAGCCCTTTTTCGTTTTTCTCCAGTTTTCCCAGATTCTCCGGCCTGCACATCTCAAAAAACGCGTACGCCGAGTTCTCGTCAGTTTTAAAATACTTCAATCCCTGCCTGCCCCAGACCCAGACCCCGCCATAGCCTCGGGTGTTTACTCCTGCCAGCGTGCCGCTGTACCACCCCGGCTCTGCGCTGAAATGCTCCAGCGCTTCGGTCTTTTCCTCGCCTTCCAGTTGGTTGATCTCCCTGACCGCTTTTATATAATGCTTTAAGCCCGCATACTGGTACAGCCATAAAAAGCCAATAAGACCCAGTAACAGCATCCCTGCCAGTCCGGCTGATAAAGCCTTTGTCATAAAACTATCTAACCACAGCCGAACATAAAAATCAACTGCTTGCCGCCGGCAAATTTGGCTATCCCGCTTATTGCTGTTTTTCCATACAGTTATTGACGAAGGGCCTTATTTGTATTCATCAAGAACTTCGTAATTTAGACTTGAATAAAATTCAGTTAAAAACACCTTGCCGTGCAAAACCCGTGTGTTGCCTGCCATAAACTCGTCCATCAGCTCTTGCATGGCTTCTTCTTCCTCTTGGCTGGCAAACCCGTCTCCGTTTAAGTCAAAGGTCCTTGTCGCCAAAATGTCCGGAGTGGAATAATCGGGTGGTACAACCTGTCTTACCAAAGGAGTGTACTTCATCTCTTCCCACAATTTTATAAACCTGTTTGTATGTTCTTCTGATACTTCCCAGTTTGGATCATCTGGATGAAATATCCTACCCAACGCAATCACCCAAACATTATGATCAGGATTATCCTTATCATAATATTCGGTCGGGATAAGCCTATACTTAAAACCGTTAATTTCAGTATAACCCGATGTTCTGCCCTTTCTGAAATCCGTTTGCGATGCCAGTCCGGTTGTCTCAACCCCTTCAAAATTAGGCGCGGTTTCTTCAGGATACCCGATGGCATTATACCATAAGATACTCATCGGCACGGTTTTTATAAACTTTTCCGGGTTAAACGGCACGGATAAACTTTCCAAAAAGCGCAAATAGTTGCCGTTGAACAAATCTTCAGCCGGCACCGGGCAGTTTCTAAAATTCTCCGGCGGGCAGATTCCGTAGTCAATCACCTCCGGCGGAACCGTAATTTCCTGCTCGCCCCAGCCGTTGCTTTGGCTGTTAATGCTGGCCATAACTTTGCCGTCTGGGTTCAAAACCGCCAAATCCGCGCCCTGCCTTTCCACCATCAAGTTCACGGCAGTGCCGTTATTAAGAATGACTTTTAAGGCTTTGACAATCCGGCCCTCGCCATCATCCTGGCCGGCGGCCGGATCCACCCAGGCCACCGGAACCCCGCTGTCCGCGTCAACCACAAACACCGCATGGTCAACCGCCCTAAAATCAAACCC
>Ga0194126_10001399_pt1 | contig 40539 bp, 35 predicted proteins | sample TA2KigC150mmetaG_FD_148641 | JGI IMG/M metagenome (GOLD analysis project Ga0194126, IMG submission 148641) | Freshwater microbial communities from Lake Tanganyika, Tanzania - TA2015035 Kigoma Deep Cast 150m | ecosystem: Environmental > Aquatic > Freshwater > Lake | place: Tanzania: Lake... | reverse complement strand
AGTAAAGAGAAAGGTTAAGGTTAAGGTTAAAAAAAAAGTAAATTTCTGGATTCTATAAACCTTTGGAACTTTGAACTTTGAACTTTGAACTTTCATAAAATATCCTTTCCCGCGGCCAATAAAAAAAGCCGCGAAAGCTATTATTGACCTTCTGGTCATCTTGTAAGCCTTCGTGGCTTGTTACGTTTTTATAATCACATAGGAACTATAGTAATGTCAAGTTGTTGTTTGTGATGCCATAGTAGCAAACATACTTGTAACTGTTCAGAAAATATCGTTTTTTAAGAATCTCCGGTGCAATAGAGCACAACTGCCTAAAGTATAAATTGAGTACAGTTATTGGAAGAAAACGGGTGAAAAAGGGAAGCCACGAACCCTGTGCTTTATTCTAAAGCGAGGTTAACCCATGTTTGAACACCGTCATCAAATTTGATAATTCCATATTGTGTAGAACATTCTTGCTGATAAGAATAATCATTTAGGCATTGCCATCCCATATGATAAAAAAAGGAGCGTAACCCAGTTTCTATTACAGAGTTATGCGTGCCTATATGTATACGTTTAACTTTACGGTTAAGTTCATCTTTTGCAGCAGTTAGAATTTTCAGTTCAGCCCCTTGAACGTCCACATCAATTAAATCAACTTTGTCAAGAGAATTAAGTAGGGAATGCAGGCTAATGGCCGGAACATCCTTTATGGACAAAGAGGGATCAATAACATCTATGATAATTTGATGCCCATAATGTTCATCGCCTCTCCCTGTTTCGAACATGACATGACCGTCCTGATCCGATACCGCAGCTTCGATCAATAAATGGTTTTTCGGATCAATACCGTTATCGAGGAAGTGGGTTTTCATCCATTGATAATGTTCCGGCTCTGCTTCTACCCCGATTAACAGATAAGGCATGTTCGAAATTTCCCGCAAAGCTTTCGCAGCCCGAACAAGCCATTTACCATAACCTGCTCCCAGCTCCATCATTACAAATTGATCTCTTGCAGCAATAATTGACTCTAAAACGTCTATCCAGGGGAAATATTCTTCATCGAATTCAGGGTAATCTGCAGCAACAAAAGAAGGATCTTTATAACAAAATGAACCCTTGTAAAAAGATGCACGGGTGATAGCGCCAACAAAATCAACATTATACCCTGGCTGTACGATTCCTTCCCAACATTTGAAATGCCGGAATACCTCATGGTGTTTATTTTCAAAGTCGCGCATACAATCAGTTAAGCTTCATGGCTAATGTTGGTAGTATCTGAGTGAACAACAATTGGCTTTTGCTGCCTATAATGTAACGGAACATGTCACCCGGAGAATTTTCAATGAGATTGGAATATTTTATGAATTCACAGGATTCAACCGTAACAAAAAATATCTCAAGATAGCTTTTCATCCCGGGATTACCAATGCCCTTTCGCGGAATGGCATTGTCTCCAGATGCACCCCGTATAAATCGGTCAGAATTGATGCGTCCCAGGGTCTTTCATCACCAGAGAGAATTCTGATTGTTCCATCCTTGATGAGCATAAAATCATCTGCATACATAAAAGCAATATTGGGGTCATGCAAAACTGCTACAACTGTCAAACCAGACATGATCAACTCCTTGATCAAAGCAAGGAAACGTATCTGATTTGAAAGGTCAAGATGGGAAAGTGGTTCATCAAGCAGAATAACCTGGGGCTCTTGTGCCAGTACCCTTGCAATCATTACCAATTGTCTTTCTCCTCCTGACAGTTCTGTATATGGCCGTTGTCTTAAATGGGATATCCCTACTTTGTTTATCGCCTCATTCGTTATATCCATGTCTTTTTTGCCTGGAACAGCAAAAACGTATGACGCCCTCCCGGTCAGAACCACTTCTTCAACTGTGAACGGGAAAGCTGCTGTATGAAACTGCGGCAAGTATCCTATGACCTTAGCTCTTTCGGAAATGCTTAAGTGTCTGATATCCTTCCCCATAATATTGATATCCCCAGTCTTGCAGGGAAGGAGCCCTGCCATGAGCTTCAGAAGCGTTGACTTTCCGCTTCCGTTTTTCCCAAGGAGTACGGTAAATTTTCCCTCAGCTGCATTTAGCTCTATGTTATGGAGAACCATGGTTGTCCCATAGCTAAAACTGAGATCTTTCACGGAAATTCCCATAGGTTACGACTCCCTGAAGACCATGCGGGATTTTTTAAGAAGATAGACAAAGAAAGGCCCTCCGATCAGGGTTGTAAATATTCCGATGGGTATCTCGAAAGAAGTTATGGTTCTGCAGAAATCATCCACGAGCAGGAGGAAAGATCCACCGAATGCTATCGAAACGGGCTGGGTTTTTCTGTTATCCGGTCCTGTCATCATCCTCACCATATGCGGAAAGGCAAGGCCTACCATTCCAATAACACCGGCAACAGCCACAGACGCAGATGCTATAAGCGTTGCAGGGAGCAATATCATTATCTTTTCCTGTTCAGGATTCAGGCCTACAGCTCTGGTCTCCTCGTCGCCAAGGGCAATAACATTCATACGCCACCTGATAATAAACAACCATATTATTCCTAAGAGTATAGGAAGTACCGAAGATTTCACTTTTGACCAGCTCGCATTGTGAAGATTGCCCATTGTCCAATGGACGATCGTCTGGAGTTTAAAGGGGTCTGTCAGAAACTGGACAACTGTAAGCAATGCAGTAAATATGCCCGACACAATAATCCCGGCAAGAATAAGTGATACCGTAGAGACGCCTTTTCTCGTAAGGGCAAGAAAATAGCTAAGTCCGACTGCCAACAAACCAAAAACAAATGCCGTTAATTGTAAGGGCAGGATGTGGAAAACGAGTGCAAGGGCAGCTCCGAATGCTGCGCCTGCTGAAAGGCCAAGAATGTCGGGTGATACGAGTGGATTCCTGAACAGCGCCTGAAATGAATTACCGGAAACAGTCAGCGCCGAACCAATCAGAAAAGCCAATATCACCCGAGGAAGCCTTACATTAAAGACAATGGCCTCGACCATCTCAAGTTTGTCCTGATTCAATGAAGGCGCCTGTATAATTTTATTCTGCATCCATGCCAGAATGTCCTGTGAAGTTATAACATCTGAAGGTCCGATGAAAAGTGACATTATTATCAAAGGGAGGGGTATGATATAGAAGAAGGTCCTGTTCGGAATAGACATCAGACGATCAATTTCCTGTTTTTTTGCCGTAGAGCATCCGGAGCATAGTTTTCTTTTCCCTTTCCAGGTCGATGTCTCTGAACAACTCAGGATAAGTCCACTTTGCAACCATCTTTACAGCATATGTGAACTTTAAAGTCCAGAGATCGCAGAGAAATATCTCGGGAAATTCATGAACTCGTCTCTCTTTCACGGCTCGTATTAATTTCCAGTGTTCATCATTGATTATGTCGGAAGGATTTTTCTTTTCGTTATACCACATCACAATAACATCCGGATTCCATGCCATAATCTGCTCCATATTGACTACCATATGTTCATTGTCAATTAATCCACATACATTTTTCCCGCCGGCGAGGTGGATCAGATCCTGAACAGTACTTCTACCGCAGGATGTCTCGAGATTTCCCTGTGCCCACATATAGTAGATCCTCTGACGTTTTTCTTCCGGAATCGCTTTGACACGTTTGTTGAATCGCTCAATCTCTTTTTTTGTATATTCAACAAGCTCCTGTGCCCGTTGTGATTTCCCGGTTAGTTTCCCAAGTTCTATGATCTCCCTATAAACATCCTCCTTCTTCTCAATAAATACTCCGAAGACATGAAGGCCACGCTCCTCAAGGGCAGCAATCGATTCTGTCTGCTTTGACCAGATAATTACCACATCAGGTTTCAATGCGATCACGCTCTCTATATTTACAAAGTCCCAATTGCCGGGAGCAGGAACGGTCTTATTTTTAATTCTTTGATCCATTGCAGCATAGTAGGGATAGACATTCCCCTGATAAATATTTGCAGAAATTCCAACGACCTGTTTTTCAGCGCCGAGCATATATATTCCGCTTAAAGCGCTTTCTATAAGACAGACTATGCGTTGTGCCGGCTTACTAAACGTGAGAGTTTTACCACGGAAATCCGTAACCGTTATGGGCACATCATTCTTACCGGAAGCCAACACCGGTGAGTAAGACAAAGAGAGATTTGTTGCCATTATCAGAAAAAATATTATGCCTGATTTTATTTTCTTATTCATTTACATCTATTGAATCACAGACACCACCACTGGTATCTGTGGTGGTGCCTGTCACTTATTTTAAAAAACGATCTCTATGCTTGCATGTGCATTGAATCCAGGGTCCTGGAACTGCCAGGGCATTTCAAATTTCTTGTCTGTTACATTATTCAGATCCACGTTTAAATTTGCCTGATAGGCTTTCGTTTTCAAAAGAGCCATTCCGGCTTTTATATTCACGATCTCGTACGGGCCGAACTTCTGTCTTCCGCTCTTTGATGTGCTGTCATAGTATTTGCCGACTGCATGGAGGTACGGAGAGACCGTTATATCATATGGAAGATTCGCAGTAATCCCTAAGTTGGCTACAGAGTTCGGGACAAACGTTACTTCGCTTCCATCCTGGTCAGGGTCTACATCATTTTCGATTTTAGTGTGTGTATATGTGTAATTGGCAAACCATGAAACGTATTTGTTCAGCCACTGTTTGATCTCAATCTCAGCGCCAATGGATTTGGCTTTTCCTGCGTTCACCGACTGGCTCTGTGATGGATCTTCGCTCACGCGGTTCTCCACTATTGCATCATCAACCACATTGTAAAAACCACGGATTCCGACATAGAGATTCTCTATTGGTGTGATTTCTGTTCCTATGTCATATCCGATCCCGCTTTCCGGATTGAGGTTCGGATTCGGCAGCTGTCCGTTCATGCCGGGCACTCCAATATCATCGGGGCTGAGTGTACCGCCAACGGATTTTGCTGACGGTATGAGATAGCTTTTCCCTGCATTTGCAAAGAATGCAAGAGATGGCATGGCATTATACCTCATCCCCGCGCTCCAGAGAAATTTATCCCATGATTTGTTCTCGTCAGCAGGCTCTGTTCCACCGATCAAATCATATTCATGTTTGGTATAGCTGTATCTGCCGCCTGCACGGAAAACCCATTTGTCGTATACAAATTTTTCCTGGACATAGACCCCGGCGCTCATGGCATCGACCTTATTGCCGGTCGATTTCTCTCCGTCTACTTCTGCTGTGGTCTTATAGTCGGCATACTGAAAGTCTGTTCCAAAGGTGAGGACACTTTTTCCAAGATGCTTGAAGTTTACTGCCAGATCAGCAGGGATGATGTTTTGTTTGACGGCATCTTTTTCACGAAGGCTTAAATCGGGAAAATTATCCTCTTCCCAGCTTCGGTTATAGTAACGGTATCCAACTTTTAATTGCAGGTTCCATGCGTCATCGATCTGGTTTTTATATGCTGCGTTGATAGTATCATAGATGTGGTCGAACCCCCTGTTCGGCCTTCCTGCATCGCCGGTGTGCTGTGTATGGTTGGCAAAAAGCGATACTGACTGTTTGTCCGGCTCTATAAAGTATGTAGTCTTGAAATAGAGCTTGGTCTTTTTATACTCCGGATTATCGATCATATTCAGCCAGGAAGGATCCGTCCCATAATCAGTATAATCCGACTGCTCATAGTTGGCGCCGATGAAATAATGAAAATCTCCCTTGCTGCCCTGATTATAGAGCTTGGCATTCAGGGTATTCCATGAACCGTATCCGAGCTGGATCCTGGTCTGCGGTATTTCAATCTTATCCTTGAGAATCAGGTTGGTGATTCCTGCCAAAGGGGCCTCATTCCCGGCAAAGTCCATATTCAGGTAGTTAGGGTACATTACAGAAGCGGGTCCTCTATGGACCTCTGCCCGCTCAAGTATCCACGGATCAAGGCTCATGGTGTCAACAAAAGAGTCTATCGGAAGCCCATCCAGAAGATAGACATTATATTTCGGGCCTAGACCGCCATATGAGCCCCAGTTGGCGTCATTGCGTGACAGCACACTGATAAATGTGCCGGGCTGATACAGGAACATCTCAGAGATGTTCCTGTTGTTGTAGTTCGTGCGTTCAATCTCTTCCTGAGTTATCACATCTATCTTCTGTGTGATGTTTTCTTCTGTCTGTGGAATCTTGCTCTCGGTTACAACAATTTCCTCCATCGCATATGCTTTTTTATCTTCCTGCTTCTTCTCTACCTCTGCGGCATATGTGTTTACCGAAATGAATAGTGACAGTAAGATCATGCACAACATTCTCATATACATATATCCCTCCTGATATTTTTCTGTCACCCCCTTTGTGATACAATGAGATGGGGATGACGTGTAGTAAGCGTTGCCCTCCGGGGCAGGGGATCCTTCCAGGGGTTAGCCCTGCCCTGATTATTTATGAGCTTCTGATCTCAATTCTCAACTCTTATTCCCATCACCTCCTTTTTCTGTCTGAATTGCAACTTTCCTGAAGCCGAGGTTATTGATAATATCCAGGACATCCACAAATACCTGAAGCCTGATGTCCCTGTCAGCGCGGATCACAATAGGTGTTTCCTTATCAAGACGGATTACGTTCTCTTTCAGATGATCAAGTGTCATAGGAGCGGCATTGAAATAGATCGTCCCGTCCTTATGTATGGATATTGTCTGGTTTTTCAGAATCTCCTTATGTTCGGCAGAGGCCTTCGGCAACGATACGTTTATCATTCCCGAGGCGATGAACGTCGATGTGGTAAGGACGATCGTGAGCAGCACGAGCATCACATCCACCAGCGGGATGACATTCATATAATCAAATTCTTTTTCTTCCATTCATGGTCTCCCATTCTGCGACAAGTACTTTCACCTTTCTCAGGAGAAAGTTATAAAAGGTAATTGAGGGAATGGCGACGACAAGCCCTATCGCCGTTGCCTTCAGTGCGAGGGCAAGTCCGGTCATTATCTTGCTCGTATCTATGAGCCCTTCCTTGCCAATTGTGTAAAAGGTGAGCATAATGCCGAGCACAGTTCCAAGCAGTCCTATATACGGCGCATTGCTGCCGATTGTAGCTATGATGTGCAGTTTCTTTGTGAGATATATCTCCAGCATTTTTCTATCAGAAAAATCTTCAAGTCTGATATTCCGGTATACAAGCATCCTTTCCACCGCGACCGAAACTGCTATGATACTCATGATTACAAGAAGTCCGATTACCCCGTAATCTACTATTGCTGAAAGCCATTCCATACAGATATCTCCTTTTTCATATCAGCTCTTCTTCAATACAAAACGGATGGTGAGCAGAGCCTTTGATGCAATGCTTGTTCCTTTTTCATGCGCAGGGGAAAAGGTTGACATCTTCACCGCCTCCACAGCAGATTCCGTAAAACCGTAGCCTGCCGGTTCAACAACTTCAACATTGAGCAGTCTCCCTTTTTCATTTATGTAGAGGCGTAACACAACCTTGCCCTGTTTGCCGAGCTTCTTTGCCATCATGGGATAAGCAGGCATCTGTCTTCTTAAAAAAGCGGGAGCTCCGCTCGAACCGAACTCTGTCTCCATCATGCCGGCACCGCCGGACGGTGCGCTATATGAGACATTACTGACTGTGCTTCCGCTTCCACCGCTCTGATACGGAGTTTCCTGTGGCTGCGATGCAGGTTCTGGAGCGCTTGCCACTTTGACGGAATCAGGGCTTTCTGTTACCTCATTCCTTATAACTGCCTCATGCTCTTCAGCAGGGGTATCTTTAATCTTTGGAGTTTCTTCCCGTACCTCTTCCCTTCTTGCTTCTTTCAACGGCTCAACAGCCCTGGGTTTCTTTATTTCTCTGGCGGGTTGAACTGCCTGAGGCGTTTCTTCACCCATCTGGGAAAACTGGATATAAAATGTTTTAACGTCATTACTGCTTTTCATAAGAGAGAGCACAAAAAACAGCATGAAGATAATAGTATGAATTGAAAGTGAAGTTATCATCCCGTAGCGCTGCTCGTGCGTATATCCCAACCCGTGTGTATTCATTGCTCCATTTACATTCCTCTCAATTATTATTGCTAAAACACCTGCTATAAATGAAAAAGGCGGGTGCGGGTCTGGATACCCGCACCCAAATCCTCCGGAGGGTTAGCAAGTCCCAGAGGAAATCTTTATTTTCATATCGTTCATCATCATTTACCGTAAAAATCAAACCTGCAAAAACAAAAAAGCCACAAAGCTATCAGGTCTGCTGACCTTTTTAAAGCCTTCGTGGCCTTTGTTCTAAACTGCCGAACGATTGCCCTGAACTTCGTGTTCAGGATATATTTAAGATACTGGAAGATTCTGCAGTATGTCAAGAGAGCGATAGGTTGTGATAGGTTGAGATAATTTGTGGAATACTCTAAATGATCCTAATAAGCTTGCTTAAATAACTACATGGAGAACTATTGTCAGGATGGTGATGCAATAAAATAATAGCCTCAGATAAAAAAGGGAAGCCACGAATACCTCCCAAGTCTTCTGACCCGGTTTTAGCCTTCGTGGCTTGTTTCTTAAAACTTATGGCTTCCCTTTAATGACAGCACTTGTGCTGGTGTTTGTGATGGTCGTCATCGTGAGTATGCTCGTGTTTATGCTTCGCTACTAAATGCTTATGTTTATGACCATCATGAGAATGCGTTATCTCCTTGTGCTCATGCTCGTGCTCATGCTTTTCCTTATTATGGCAGCACATATATCATCACCTCCCTTTCTAATTATATTTATATCACTAAAATGACTTTAAGTCAATATTTGATAGCCGGTGATAGCCGGGGAAAAACCGCTCAAATACACTGTCCCCGGATGCCGTGCCAATTTTATGAATTCGGGTCAGGATTTCCGTTGCTCCTCCGTCCTCCCTTTCTTCCGTGAGCTTGCCAGCGCCCACAATCCGAAGAGCGCAAGCAGGAAGCTGATCCCAACAAACGCCTTTGTATACTTCGCAACCAGCGGCTTCTTGAACGATTCCATAAACAGATTCTCGTTTACATCAACCACAACCTGGGCGCCGTGCATACCATGTTCGGATTCTCCATAGACCTTTATGACCCAGTTCCCTTTCCTGTCGGGAAGAAACGAGACAAAACCATTTTTGTCCGTCCTCCCCTTCTGGTGGGCTATTTTGTCTCCCGGCCCGAATATCTCATACGTGGAATAGCTTGCCGGGTCATCCTCCGCATAGAAAATCCTCACGCTTATCCCCTTGTTCTCGACCTGATAGTGGACAGAATGGGCAAAGGCCGGACAATTAAGTCCGGCCATTAAAAAGCATGCTACCAGGATGCCAACTATTATCCTCACTTTATCTCCCATGTCAGAGCTGTGGTATAGGAAAAGAAATCGGCATCAGGGTTATCTTTTACCGGAATCCTGTACTTCGCCAAAATAATGTGCTTGTCCCGTTCGGAAACCTTGATGTTGAATTGTCCTTCTTTACCGGTCTTGCCGGACTCTGCATGGTTTCCTGTTTCCACTGTAGCGCCTTCAAGAGGCCTTCCATCGAAATATATCCTGATTGGAAGGATATCATTTACCTTTAATTTGCAAGGATCTTTTAGAGGAACAATTTCGAATTTTAAACCGGAGGGCTTTGCCGTATTTTCACTGCAGGCAAATAACCCCTTGGCATATTGTGAAGAATAAATTGAGTCGATTATCTGCCGTCCTGCTTTTGCAGCCTCTCTTTTTGTAGCTCTCTTTTTTCCATCAGGGGTGGTCACAAGATAACCACCTTCAAAGGAAACAGCTATAATTGAGACGTTCGACTTTGAGGATAAGTAAACCATATCTTTTTCATTTTTCCTTGTTAATGCGACTTCCTTCCCATTGATGTCAAAAGCCTTTGCCTCTTTTAGCTTTTCAGGCTCATAAGGGTTTATCTCTGGTGGATGACCCCACAAAACTTTGAAAACACCATCTTCTTTTTCTATCCAGAGGTGATGGGCAAATGCTGACTGTGTCAAAATGAGAATGATTACGATAGTTGCAAACAGTTTTATCTTCATATTATTGTCCCCCTATTTGGATGCCTCGGATACTTTAAAGGTCAGTGAGGCCGAGAAATCAACTTTATGGTTGCATACAACCATCCACGTCCCGGGCTGAGTTATCTTCATATATCCAATTCCATCCTCACCACTCTTCGTGAATAAGGGAAATGGTTCATCTTCAGAGTAATACCCTGCATAGGTTGCGTATATGTATGTTGCCAATGGCTTTCCTTCAAAAAGAACTTTGACAGGAATAGTCTCTCCCGGTTTTAAATCCCTCGGGTCCTTCAACGGAACAATCTCGATCCGGTGACCTAAAGGTTTGCTGATACTACTTTTCCCTTCACCTGTGGAGATAATTGATTTGGCATACTTTTCAGATGCTACATGTTGCTTGTCTCCTTTTATCTTCCGGTAAGCGGTAATTATATATGAACCTTTTTGGTCGGGAATGATCTCTCCAACTAAAGCGCCTGACCTTTCTCCTGTCTTATCTTCCCATGTTTTAGTGATTTCGTTCTTTTGTCCGTCAGGCGCAAGGCAGGCAAACTCTGCAAGACTTGCTCTGCTGATCAGAATGTCGTAATAAGGGAAATTGTGACCGAACACCACCTTTACGGTCGCCTTTTCTCCAACTGCAGGATACGGATTATCAACATTAAGCCATAGGTCGTGAGCAACTGCCGGAATGGAATTCATGAGGAAACAAAAAAATACTAAAAAGATGCTCGTAGAGAATCTAAGTCTGTGTATTTTCATATAGTTCATCCTTTCTAAATTTTTATTGTTAGTTACCAATATTCTTTTGCCAGGTCGTCCCTCAAAACGTATATTTCAGATTCGCATAATACGTCCGCCGGGGATAGGGGTGTGACACGTGATAAAGTTCGTCGGTGATGTTATCAATGCCGACCGATGCCCGCAGGTTTTTCAGTAATCTGTATGAAAATTTGGTATCGAACACCAAGAATTCGTCCATCGCCCCATATACCCCGTCATGTTTGTCGCTGTTGTCCAGTTCCCCGTACTGCTTGCCGGAGTAATGTCCGGCAACTGTTATGAACCAGCGCTCTGTAGGCGCATAGTCAAGAACGATTTTCGCACGCCACTCCGGCACCCTCGGAAAATCCTTGCCGACGCTCGCCGGCACGTTTGCGTTAGCCAGGATCTCGGAATCGGTCCATGCCAAGTTTGCGAAAACCCCGAGTCCGTCAATAAGGAATTTCCGTTCGTTAAAAGCAACCTCGATACCCCTCGTTCTCACTTTTTCTACGTTCTGAAAATTTGTTACATTTGTATACGTATTGGTCTGACTGTAGATGGCGTCCCTTACATAGTCTTCAAAGAAGGTCAAGCGGGCTTCACCTGTTTCTCCTATAGCGCGGGTAATTGTAAAGTCCTTGGCAAAATCCTTTTCCGGTTTCAGGTCAGGATTATTATTGTTGATAACCCCTGAGGAAGTGATCCCTCCATAGTACAGTTCTCCAACAGTCGGATAACGGGTTGCAAGGGCAAGGGATAAACGGATTCTCCATTCATCTGTGGGTCTGAATGTCACCGATGCCTTGGGAGATATACCGCTATCGCTCTTGTCCGGGAGGTTGCTCGTAAGACGTCCTGATGCGGAGTCGGTCGATTTGGAGGCGTCAAAGCCTTTCCACCATTCATACCTGCCGCCCAGATATACTGACCATTGCTTTGTTATATCCCATGTGTCATCGATAAAAATGGCGTGAATCTGTGTTTTCCCTTCTTCCCCTTTACTCAGGATCGTTCTGTCGTCACTTTCCCAGTCCGATGCATTCCATACCTCAGAGTCTATGTAATAACGATCATAATGGTATCCTGCGCCAATCGTGTGGATGCCTATTCCTTTCATTATAACCTCATATGAGCCTTTCAGATCGGCCGTATACCATCCGTTGTCGTTGTCTGTGACTGTACCGGCGCCGCCATGTTCGGATGCCGGAGGACTGCTTTTTGACGTACAGGTGATGTCCCTGGGGCTGCTATAGGAACTCACCCCGGCAAATACTTTGATCCCATTGGGAGATTTGTACGAGTAAGTCAGACCGGTAAGAAGATCCTGCTTCTCCAATTTTGAGTAAGTAAATGCATTTTGATTCAACGTATAACTTTTGCCGTTGATATTCACATTGCCTGAATATACGGGATTCCCATTGGTGTCGCGCAGATAGGTTTGGGGATTGTTACGCTCCTGAGTGCTGTCCCAAAAACCCAAGGTTAAACGCACCTGGGACTCGGGCGTCAGGTCATAGCCCAGCTTGATCTTTCCTGTGGTGTTCGCTATGTCCTGCACACCCTGACTCCCAAGGATATATCTCGTTCGATCTTTGGGGTCTTTGTCGGTATCCCATCCGGTTACGGGGATAGCACTGCCGGGGTCCTTTCCGGAGGATTCCAGTACAGTGGTATACATGATTCCCTGAGCGCGGGTTTGCAGGCGGTCAGCCCAGATCGAAAAAGACAATGGTCCGATTTTATCACCATAGTATGCATTCGCATTATAATTATTAAGGTGGAAATCGCTCTTATACTCCCTGAAGTTCTGGAAGGTGTAGGTGGCGTCTGCCTCGATCTCCCTTTTCTGAGGCATATGAGTAGTGATAACAGCGGTTCCTGACATCGAATTGCCGCTCAGCGCCGCTGAAAATGGTCCGTAGATCATGTCCATGGTGTCGATTTCGCCTGGAGAGACCATCTGCCACTTCGGCGCATTGCTGTTACCGGCTGCGGTGAAATCGCTAAGAAAGAGTCCGTCTGCAATAACCAGTGTTCGTCCAGTCATGGTTGAGTTGTTTCCACGGATAACAAGCGGAGAATTGTTGGCACCGGGATACAGCTTTCTCAAATAGGACCCGGGCATGTATTTGAAAATGTCCGACGTGTCAATGGTGTTGATTCGTTCGATCCCTTCGGGAGTCAGCGACTCCACTACAGCAGGCATATTCATAATGGATTCGTCTACGATCTTGCCCGTAACAGTAACGACGATTTCTTCAAGTTGTGCTTCTTCCCCTTTTGTCTTTTTCTCAATATCTTTTTTCTCTATTTCTTCTGCCATTGCTACTGAGATAGAAATCAATAAAACAAAAAAAGCGCTCACAATAATCTTTAGAACATCTCTCATTCGTCCCTCCTTTTTTCTCACCCCCTTTTGCTACAATAATGACAAGGGGGCGTTGTATTTCGCAGCGTTTCCTCTTGGGGCAGGGGGTCCCGCCAAAGATCCTCCCTGCCCCTAATTTTTTTAGAATTTTTCAATCTGAAATCTCAGGCCTCAAATCTGATTCTTATCACCCCCTTTTCTAACAGCTTGCTTTTTTTGCAACTTCGAAAAGTCTGTTCAATCGTTTTGATTCAAGGTATATTCTTACCAGGCTCCTCGATAACTCTTCATTCCCTGCATCCGAAGCTTTAGTTGCCCATTTCATATAGCTTTCCGCATGTTCTTCATTGTGGTTCATCCAGTACTCGATTAAGTCCTTAACCTTTGCAATCTCTTCCATATAACGCCTCCTTCTGTTTTTTCCATCCTTTCTTAGGAGGTGGTAAGTTTTCGTAACTTACATGCATATCTGTTTGTTTATGAAGAGAACACCTTCTGGTGTTCCAATTCTTATAAAAGACGGGTGCGGGCCTGGCTCCCCGCACCCAAATCCTCCGGAGGGTTAGCAAGTCCCAGAGGAATCTGTACATTTACTTTGCTTTTCATCAGCGCTCAATTCTCCATTCTGCAATGTTATAGAATGTCCCGGCAGGAGAAGGATCGATTCCCTTAATCCTCCGGTGGGTAATAAAGAGAAGGTCGGCATTATAGAGAAATATGCATGACTGCTCTTCCGCAAGCAGTTCATGCAGCTTCCAATAAATCTTCTTCCTTTTTTCTCTTTCAACCATTCGTCTCCCTTTTTCGAGAAGCGAATCAACATCAGCATTTTTATACGACAGAAAATTCCACTCATCTTCTTTTGTCTTGCTCGAATGCCAGAGATCATAAATGTCCGGATCCCAGAGATAGGCGCGCGAAAGGACGATTGCTTCAAACTGATGCCTGCCGATCACATTGTGCCTGAATGCCTGCCATTCCAGTGTGCGGATGTCCGCTGCAATCCCGACCGTTTTGAGATTGCTCTGAATTAGCTGGGCAGTCTTTATGTGCTCTTTGTTCTCATAATTCGTGAGGATTGTAAATGACATACGATCACCGTTATTTTGGAGTATTCCATCTGTCCCCTTTTTCCAGCCTGCTTGCTCCAGTAATAGCAAAGCTTTATGAGGGTCATACTTGTAATATGCTGCTTTCTTGCTGTAATACCAGGCCTCCGGAGGATAGGGTCCGGTTGATCTGCTTCCGAGTTTCATGAAAACAGAATTGATTATGGAGTCTTTGTCGATTGCATAACTGATAGCCTGACGAACCCTTTTGTCCTGAAATCTTTTATCCAGAAGGTTGAATCCAAGAAAACCACATCTGAAAGAGCCGGCCCGATGCTTTATGAAGTTGGAGGAAAACATCCCGGAATCTGCTTCCAGCCGGTAATGTACGGGTGAAAGTTCCATTCCATCGACAGTGCCTGCTTTCAGCTCCATCATCTGAGTTGCTGCATCTGGAATAATGCGCAAGAATAGATTCCGTATCTTTGGCCTTCCGTCGTGATACCTGTCGAATGATACAAGCCATAGTTTCTGTCCATTCACCCATTCCTTCAGCCGGTACGGGCCCGTTCCTACAGGAGCTTGATCAAACGATACATCATGAATATCCTTGTTCCATAAGACATGTTTCGGGATGAGACCGAATGTCCAGCTCTCGAGGGCTGATCCATAGGGTTTTGAGTAGGAGACCGAAACGGTATACCTGTCAAGAGCTTTTACTTTTTCTAACGGACCGAAGTGGCTGCTATGGTGGGTTGTGGTCTGCGGGGAAGTGACAGTCTGATATGTGAAGACAACATCGTCCGCGGTCAGCTCAACTCCGTCATGCCACAATACACCTTTCTTGAGATGAAATCGTATTTCGTGTCCGCCCTGCAATATCTCCCATGATTCTGCAATATCCGGGACAATGCTCATATCCTTGTCGAACTTTGTAAGTCCCCTGAAAATCAGTCCGCTTACCGAATAAGAGATCAAATCGGTAAGAAATAAGGGATTCAGACGTTTCGGTTCCGAGGATATGGCAATGGCCAGGGTATCATCCGAACGTCTCTTTTCAGCGTTTCCCCTGCATCCGTTTAAAAAGATAATCCCTATAAGGAATAGCGAAAATATCTTTACGAACATAGGCGCGATTTTAGAAGACCGCCTTCAGGCCGATACCGAAATTCCGTTCAGCTGCAGGAAATCCGAAGCGCTCCTGATAATTTTCATCAAACAGGTTATGGACGTAGCCTGTTATCTCGATATTCTTTATGACAGGGTAGGACACTTCGATGTCCGCAGTGAAAAATGCGTCCTGTTCTCTCACTCTGAGATTCGTGTTAGAAAGCGTATTGTTGTTATAAATCACCTTCTGGTCCGATACGTACTTGCCATATATCGCTATCCTCTCTTTCTTCGGACCTTTATACTGAACACCGAGATTGATCTTATGTTCCGGCAGGACCGGTATCTCATCGAAGTCCCTGTCTCCGGCTGCAACGAAATTACTAACAAAAGGGTCCCCTTCGGTCTTGCTTTTCTGTAACGTATAATTAGCGAATACGGAAAATCCTTTGCCAAGCTGCTGGGACACCTCCATTTCGATACCGTAAAGCTTTGCCTTGTCGATGTTGTAAGAGACAAAATTGATCAAATCGAACTGTATGAAATTATTGATGAGATAGTAATACGGAGATATCTCGACACGTGTCTTCGATGGGAACTCAACCTTCCATCCGCCCTGGATCATCAAGCCGTCTTCCTTCTTGAAGTCAAGATTTGCGGTATTAACTCCTGCATCAGGTGAGTAATGCCAGTAGTGCTCAGGGGGCGCAGGCATCCTCAGCGCGCGTGCAACGCTGAGATATGCCAGGTTTGCTCTCTCGAAATTATAAGTGACTTTGAGTGAAGGAGCAAGCCCGTCCATCGAGATATCTTTTATCCCTTCGGCCTGACCTGCAGGACCTGCATTTCCGTCATAAGACATATATCGAATGCCCGGAGTGAGAATTATCTTCCCGGCTAATACGATATCATCCATGATATACAGTCCCGCATCTTTTGCATTCACATAGTTTCCATTTCTGAAGGATGCCCTGAAATCATCCGGATAATTTTTGTCGCCGTCATCCTTGAACCGCTTGTAATCTCCGCCGATTGAGACGGTATGGCCTTTAAGATAAAGTATGTAGCTCAGATCGGCGCCGTAAGACCGGTCGTCGAAAAATTGTTTATGGAACACCCTGCCAAGTGACTCCCGCGTGTTGAATGCTTCTCTGTCTCCGTGATTCCACCAGTAGTTGACCTTGAGGAAGCTGTTCGGGAGGACCTGTTCATATCCGAGATTGGTATAATATTTTTCTTTTTTCCACCAACTCCCCGTTTCAGGGTTTGCACCCATGCCGCCGTACATGATCTCGCCGTCAGACGCCGGATATCCGTTATTGACCGGTTTGTTATAATCAGGGGAATCAAAGTCCTTTGATTTTCTGTTATTGACGAGAAACCCTTTTTTCACGCCAATATATTGCAAGTCGCCTGTAATCTTGCCCTGCCATGGGAGTTCATATCCGAGATGCAGGTTGGCGTTCTTCAGCCAGAAATCGCCATTTCTGAGATAGCCGTTACTTTCCGAATACCCGCCACTGACTGCATACTCGAATTTCCCGGGCTTCCAGGCATGGAAGAAGCTTGCGGTATAGGTGTCGAAACTTGCCCCCAAGCCCTGTAATTCAAAGACAGGTTTTTCGGTCGGCTTTTTTGTGACGAGGTTAATGATCCCGCCAAGGACGTTGCCGTATCCGGGATCGCTGACGCCTTTGATGACCTCAATCTTCTCGATATTGTTCAGCGGTATAGTTGTCCAGTCGATAAAGTAGCCGCCTGCGGTGCCGGAAGTATTCATCGGTCTTCCGTCAATCGTCACAAGGATTCTGCGTGAACCGAACCCCCTGATCTTTATTGAGTCATCATCGAGAGCCGCACCGACTTCCTGAGGCCTTTGTACATCGATGCCCGGCTGCCGGGTAAGCGCAGAGTCAAGTGTGGAGCCGATACCCTGAAGAAGCAGTTCGGGAAGCACAACGGTCATATTCGGTGTGCTTATCTCCTCTTTGATTTCCGACTCGGAGACTGTAACCTCATCGAGCTGAAATATTTTTGTCTTTACACCCTGAGTCTGCTCTTCGGCGAAAACAACAGAACTTAGACAAAGGAAAAGGCAGAAGAAAATTTTAATACGCATTGAGAACCTCCTTTAGCGGTAAATATGAGTTCATAGCTGCACAACATCTCGACCAGCAGTACATGCAAACCGTTGCACTTCCTTTTCTCCACAGATGACCGTTCTCATAAGACAATTCCGATATTATTGCGTGCATCTCGGCTGGGTCCGGTTGCCGCTCATGTTTAAATGACCAGTGTTCAAATGCATCTCCTACGCAGTGATAAGCATATGAACTTTCTACACTGTAATGCTCCGCAAAACAGCGTGAATATCCATGACAGTCGCTGTCATGGGAAATATCCAAAAACTGTTTTTCAGAGATAATGAATGCATGGAGCGGTTTGGCAAGAAAGACCTTTTCCAGCGCAGATGCGAATCCGAACTCTGTGAGATGGAGACTATTTGACGCGACGATGAGATCAAAAACGCGTACTTCACTTAAGGGCACATTTTCCCAGCTCCGGGGCTCAATCATAAAGGACATGATGCCCCTTTTCGCTGCTTCCTGTTCGAGCAATGTTCTCATACCGGCAGACGGCTCAAGTGTCGTCACCCTGCACCCCATTGCGGCAAGAGGCAATGATAAGATGCCGCCCCCCGCGCCTATATCCAGGACTTTCCAGCCGGGCTTGGCGAGAGAGGTGAGGATTTCGATGAGTCTGTTGTGATAGGCATTGTGCTCTACCCAGAGTTTATACCATTTTGCGTTTTCGTCCCAATATTGAACCGACGCAGCCCTTGAAAGTCGTTTCTCCATTCATCCCTCCAAAACAAAAAAAGCCACGAAAGCAATGCCTTCATAGCATCTTTGCCTTCGTGGCTTAATTTTCTTAATTGCTGATTAAATCTACTGCTGTGTTCCGAACTTCTTGTTCAGAACGTTATGTAAATACTATTCAGCTATTTCTTCTTTGTATCTTTATGCTTGTGCAGCTCTTTCTCATGCCCGGGATGCTTATGATCATGGACTCCGTGTTTACCCTTGTGCTCATGATTGTGCACATCGGCTTTCCCTTTGTGGTCATGCTCATGGCTGTGCTTATGCGGGTGTTCATGATCGTGTGCGTGAGAATGCTCATGACTGTGCTCTTTGTCCTTATGAGGATGCTTGTGATCGTGCTGGTGTGAGTGCTCATGGGAATGTTCATCATGTTTGTGCTCATGTTTTCCTTTCACAAAAACCCTCCTGGTTATTGTTTTATTGCTATTTATTAGCAAAATAAAAGCCGCGAAAGCATTCTGACCTTCCGGTCATCTTTTCAGCCTTCGTGGCTTGTTCCTGATTTAAAGTTATCAAAAACCCTGAACTAATGTCAAGGTCTTTGTTTCAATCCTGCCTACTTCCTGAGTTCTCCGCCTGTATTTGCAATTATATATTCAACGACTGAGGCGTGAAGCTCTTCCACCTCCTCGTCTTTAAGCGTTCTGTCATTTGCCCTGTATATGATATTAAAGGCAAGGCTCTTCCTGCCTTCAGGGATATTGCCTCCTTTAAAGAAATCAAATACGGAAATATCCTTGATAAGTTCCGACGGATAGGCCCTTATAAGCTCTGTGATCCGGGAAGAAGGAATGGTTCCATCAAGCACAACAGCAATATCACGCTCTATGGAAGGGTATTTGGGAATCGAACTATATTGTATTGAAGCAGGTATGAATGTTAAAAGAAGATCAAGGTTCAGTTCGAACAGGACAATCTCCGGCTTCTGTTTCTTCAGGTCAAGCGTTCCGACTATTTCAGGACCAAGAACTCCGATATACCCTATGCGTGCATTTGAGACATAAAGATCAGATGCCTGACCCATATGGAAAAACGGCTCTGAAGATGGAGAGAATGACAATCCGCTTATTTTTAACTCTTCCAACAGAGATTCCAAAGCGCCTTTTGTGATAAAAAACCCGCTGGCGTCTTCTTTCCAGAGGGAAGGAGATTTGTCCCTGTAGAATACCCCTCCAACTCTTAACTCCTCCAATGGAAGACTTTCTCCTCTGTCTGCAAAAACCTTTGCTATTTCAAAGACCCTGATATCTCTGATCCCCTGATCGAGGTTAAATTTAAGGTTTCCAATCAAGGCCGGCGCTAAGGTCGTCCTCAGCAGGCATTGGTCCTGACCGAGCGGATTGTTTATCGAAACTGTTTTTCGTCTTGTATCCGAGCCCGGGATTGAGATCATATCAAGGCTTGCCATACCCATAAAACTGTAATTGATCACTTCTGTAAAACCTGCTTTTCTCATGACTTCTCGGGTTTTGCTGATATTCATTGCCCTGCTGTTTAAGCGTCCTGAAGAGAGGGGGCTTTTGGGGATGGTTGTGGGAATATTATCAAAACCATAAATTCTGGCTATCTCTTCAGCCACATCACTGTCTCTCCTGATATCACGCCTGTGCGCAGGAGGATATACAAGAAAAACATCTCCGCTCTCCTCAGCAGGTATATTAAGACTCTGCAGTATTTCGAGCATTTCCGAATGAGAGAGAGTCAATCCCAGCAGTTTGTTTATTCTTTCAAATCTCGCTTCAACAGGTTGCGGCACATATTTCTTCGGATAAACGTCTATGATTTCATGGATAGTGCCGCCGGCAATTTCCTGTATCATGAGCGCAGCCCTGTCGAGCGCCTTTTCAAGAAACTCTATATCAGCGCCTCTTTCAAATCTGTACGAAGACTCACTCGTAAGCCCCAGCTTCTTTGATGTCTTTCTGATCGAGAATGGCTCAAAATATGCGCTCTCAAGAAAGATGTTCTTTGTCTTGGCAGTCACTTCTGTTTCCGAGCCTCCCATAACACCTGCAACCGCTATCGGTCTTATGCTGTCCAGGATGAGAAGGGCATCTTCCGGCAGAGAGCGTTCAACACCGTCGAGTGTTACGATTTTATTATTGGCGCCTGCTGTGTTTACAACTATCCTATTGCCCTTAATTGTATCAGCATCGAATGCATGCAGGGGATGTCCGAATTCCAAAAGCACATAATTTGTGACATCGACAACATTGTTTATCGAACGGATGCCGCATTTTTCAAGACGGGTTTTCATCCATTCAGGAGAATCAGCTATCCTTACACCCTTTATAACCCTGCCTGCATATCTGTTGCAGAGTTCAGGTTTCACTATTTCAACAGAAAAATCTGGAACAGGTCTTCCTCCACTGATCTCACAGGACGGTAGTTTAAGGGGAATTCTGTAGGCAGCAGATAATTCTCTTGCTATGCCTATCATGCTCAGGCAGTCAGGTCTGTTCGGTGTTACATTCACTTCAAAAACAATATCATCCTGAACAGACTCTGCCCCCTCTACCTCAAGGCCTATCATAGTCAGCCTGTCAGACGCTTCGTCAGGCAAAGCTGTTATATCAAGGAGTTCTTTTATCCATTTAAAAGATATACGCATGGTGTTTATTATAGCTCTGCGAAACAATGATTGACAAGCTGCGATTGCCTTTATCTTTCAAGCCTTTTTAATGTCCTTCGACTTTCCGCAGATTATTTCAGTCAGCGCTAACTTCTTCATCAATCCGCAAGTAAGTTCTTCTCCATCGAATGCGATGTTTCTTCGGGAAAAAACAAACAGAATAATCTGACAAGTCCCGGATACGCAGTTCTGTGAGAACATAGCACCGACCGGCTGAGAAACGTGCCTTGGCTTTCTATATGGAAGCGTTTATCTAAATATAATCTAACGTGTCTGTTAAGAGATTTTCGACGCACCAATGGTCACCTCAGGCGGCTCGCTGTGAAAACTGAAGTTTTATTATCTTGCATGTTAGAATTATTTAAGAGTAATGCTAAAAAAAACCATCTGGATAATATTATCTTTAATCGCCGCTATATCACTCTCAGTTGTTGTCGGGATTTTCAATCCGTCTGAAAAGATAAATGCGCTCTGGCTTGTTGTTGCTGCAGGATGCTTTTATGTAATAACGTACAGATTCTATGCATCCTTTCTTGCTGCAAAGGTTCTTGCTATCGATGAACAACGGCCGACACCGGCAAAAAGACTTTATGACGGAATAGATTATCATCCGACAAACCGCTGGGTTCTGTTCGGCCATCACTTTGCCGCCATAGCAGGTGCAGGACCTTTAATCGGTCCGATGCTCGCAGCCCAATTCGGATATCTTCCCGGATTCCTGTGGATACTCATTGGCTCGGCCCTTGGAGGCGCTGTCCATGATATGGTTATATTGTTTGCTTCTGTCAGGAGAAACGGCCGTTCTCTTGCCCAATTGGCAAAAGAGGAGATCGGCCCTGTCGGAGGCATTGCTGCGTCATTTGCGATACTGTTTATTCTTATCGTAGCGCTTGCAGGTCTTGGTCTCGCCGTGGTAAACGCCTTATCAAAAAGTCCCTGGGGTGCCTTTACCATCGCACTGACTATCCCGATAGCCTTTTTTATGGGGGTTTATCTCTATCGTATAAGACCTGGAAAGGTTGCAGAGATGAGTCTGATCGGAGCCACTCTCCTTTTCATTGCAGTATTCTCAGGACATTACATACCCGGCTCTTTCCTCGAACCTTTTTTTAATCTTTCGAAAAACAGTCTGGTGTTTTCGATCGCGCTCTATGGTTTTGTTGCTTCTGTCCTGCCTGTTTGGATGCTGCTCTGCCCGAGAGATTACCTGTCGACATACATGAAGATCGGCACCATATTTCTCCTTGCTTTGGGCGTCATCATCATAGCGCCAAGCATACAGATGCCTGCGATTACAAGGTTTGCTGGAGGAGGAGGCCCTATTATCCCTGGGAAATTATTCCCGTTTATGTTCATAACAATCGCATGCGGCGCCATATCAGGGTTTCATTCTCTTATATCATCAGGCACAACCCCGAAGATGATCATGAGCGAGAAAGAGGTACCGCTCATCGGTTTTGGCGCCATGCTCATTGAGGGTTTTGTTGCAGTCATGGCCCTTATCGCAGCCACCATACTGATTCCGGGTGATTATTTTGCAATCAATACAAAACTCTCTTTTGATGCAATCGCTGCCCTTGGTTTTCCTGTTGAAAAAGTTACAGAATACTCCAGGATGGTAGGAACAGATGTTGCGGGGAGGCCGGGCGGCGCAGTATCACTCGCAGTTGGAATGGCTTCCATCCTTTCAAGCTTACCCGGCATGTATTCACTCATGCCATACTGGTATAACTTTGCGCTTATGTTTGAGGCATTATTTATTCTCACTACAGTAGACACCGGCACAAGGGTTGCAAGATTCCTGCTACAGGAACTCGGGAGCAGTGTATACAAGCCTTTGGGAAAGACAGGGTGGCTGCCGGGCAATATAATTGCAAGTTTACTTGTCGTATCTGCATGGAGTTATCTCATATATTCCGGAAATATCTCCACAATATGGCCGATGTTTGGTGTGGCAAATCAGTTGCTCTCAGCAATCGCCTTTGGAGTCGGCACCATATTTATTGTTAAATCAGGCAAACAGAAATATATGTGGGTAACCTTTCTCCCTATGGTCTTTATGTTTATTACCACATTTACCGCATCGTGGGAGCTGATAGGGATATTCAGAGAAAAGGCATCTGCTGCACTATCATATACAGAAGCGCTTACCTATAAAATCGATGCTTTTCTTGTTTTACTTATGGCTGCGCTCGCAATAATCGTGCTGATAGACTTGTCCTATAAATTATACCGATATCTTTCGGGGAAGGCGGAAATCGCAAAACCAGAAGAGATCTCTTAACCCACTTTATTCTATTAATATCTCATCAAGAGAGAGTATTTGAGCGGATTCTTTTGCCGATAGTCAAATAGATTCTGAATATAAAGAGGCAAAAGCCTCACAGGGAGGAACGACCGAGAATGAGAGAGAATACTCTCTCTTGATGTTCTTATAAAATTTTAATAAATAATATAGGTTAGACAGGAAGTATCTTTTTACTCGCGATAAACAATTACGTTGACTTTTTCTTTTGTGCGGAATGCCCTGGCATACTGTTCCGCTTGCTGTTTACTCTCAAACCTGCCGATTAAGACCCTGTAAAATGTTGTTTCCTTCTCTTTTGAAGTGTCTTTCTGGAAAAAGGCATTATATCCCCTTTTCTTATATTTCTCTGCAAGGGCAGTAGCATTGGCCTTATTCCTGAATATACCAAGATGAAGGGAATAGGGTTTTCGAGACAACTTTCTTTTTGTTTTCTTATCAGCCTCTAAAATTTCATCCTGTAAATCCTTGCTCTCTTTTCTACTTTCATCTGTTACCCTGAGTTTATCACTCCCCTTCTTGTTCTCTGCCGGCGCCTTTGTCTCCACCGGCGCCTTTGTCTCCACCGGCGCCTTTGTCTCCACCGGCGCCTTTGTCTCCACCGGCGCCTTTGTCTCCACCGGCGCCTTTGTCTCTGCCGGCGCCTTTGTCTCCACCGGCGCCTTTGTCTCCACCGGCGCCTTTGTCTCCACAAGTTTGATTGTATCCTCAGCCTCCGTATATCTTTTTACCGGAATATCCTGTGTTTTTTCTTTTTCACCTTCAGATGCCTTTACGACATCGGCTGAAGAGTCTGCCTTGCCCATCTTATTCCATTCTTTATTAACATATGCAATGTATGGACTCTCAGGGAACTGTTTTTTCAGATCAGAAAAGACTTTTTTTGCTTCTTCAGTAGCCTGTAATTGCAAGTATGACTTTCCAAGCCAGAACATTACCGCATCTTTGGAAGTGCTCTGAGGGTATTCCCGCAGAAACAACTTGAACTCTTCTATAGCCTTATCCGGCTGATATGAGAGATAATATTCATATCCTTTTTTAAATACGTCTATTTCTTTGGCTGCGTGAATATCCGAAATAAACACCAGTAGAATAGCAAGGAATATGAATATTCTCAGCCCTGACTGAGTATCACGGAAGCCTTCTCCCATAATGCCTTTATCCATTCTGTGAATAATTTTTCCCTTTTCTGTTTATAAAGAATATTATATAACTCTTCTCTGACTTCTTCTATTGTTTTATAACTTTCTGGTTCTCTATTTGTGATCTTCAGAATATATACACCTTCACTGACCCAGACCGGATCGCTTGTTTCACCTTGTTTCATAGAGAACACCTTGTTATCCAACGGAGGGATTAATGCCCCCTTAACGAAACAGCCCAGTATGCCTTCATGGCTTTTCAATGGTTCATCTGAATATTGCTCTACAAGTAAATCAAAATTTGTCCCCTCTTTCAGTTGCTCTGTTATTTTCAGCGCTCTTAGCTTCAGGTCTGTAATTTCAGTAGGGGTTGCGTCTTCCTTCAACCTGATAAAGATAGCCTTTACCTCCAATTTCTCCGTACAGATAAGGTAATCCTTTCTCCTAACATAATAGATATCCTCGATTTCCTTGTCAGTTATAATTACCTTTGAATCTATATTTTCATGGATCAGTTTTAACGACATAAGTTCATTCTTCACAAAATCTTTGTATTTTGTAATATTCAGACCGTCTTCCCTGAGCAGGTTTACGAAATCTTCCTGAGAAAGCCCATTCTCTGCTTTAAACTCTTCAATTCTCCTGTCTACTTCTGTTTCGCTCACTTCTATACCCTTTCTTTTGGCTTCCTGTAGGATGATCTTTTCTTCTATCAAGCCCTTCAGTAATCTTTCATCAATATCGTCTTTTTTTTCTATTCCTCTGATGCTGTTGGCAAATTGCTGGTAGTCGGCAAAGGTGATTATTTCACCTTCAACTGTAGCAAGTACCCGGTCGACTGTTACAGAGTAGGCAGGAACCGCAGCCAATAAACAACTGACAATGAAACCCGTTATGATTACAGAATGAATCCACATAAAGCGAGAAAATAAAGTGGAAATTAACTTATGAATGAAACGCGGCATACAGCTTGTCATACGTGCTCAGTATATGTTCCGGAATCACCCTGACTTCATCAAACACGGTCATAAAACTGGTATCCCCTGCCCATCTCGGCACCATGTGGAGGTGCATATGTTCCTCCATGCCTGCGCCGGCTATCTTTCCGATATTTATCCCCATATTGAATCCTTCAGGCATAAAGGCCTTGTTAATGGATCTGACCGCATGCTGCGTGACTTTCATGAAATCAAGCATTATTTCGTCACTCAAAGCGTCCAGTGAATGGGTATGGACATAGGGCACAACCATGATATGGCCGTTATTATACGGATAACGGTTCATAATGACAAAATTGTGTGAACTTCTGTACAGGATAAGGTTTTCTCTGTCTTTGTTCTGTCCCGGCAGTTCGCAAAAAATACACCCCTTTGTTTTATCTGATAAAATGTAATCCATCCTCCAAGGCGCCCATAATACTTTCATCTGATTTCCTCTCTTGAATTTAACTTTTTGCCCTGAGTATCTCGAGTACCTTCTGTGCATCACTCCAGGTCAGCCACTTGTCTTTAGGATTCCGCATCAGATATGCAGGATGAAATGTAGGTATCAAGAGAATGCCCTTGTAATCAAAAAACTTCCCGCGTATTGCTGTTATTTTAAGTTTAGCGTCGCCGGTTAGCGCCATAGCAGAGATCCGTCCCAGGGACATGATCACCTGCGGATGTATGATCTCTATCTGCCTCTCTACAAAACCCTTGCACTCTTCCATTTCATCGGCTTCGGGATCACGGTTCATCGGAGGTCTGCATTTCACTATGTTTGCAATATATACATCTTCTCTCCTGAATCCCATTTTTTCGATGAGTCTTGTAAGCACCATTCCTGCATCTCCTACAAACGGCCTTGCCTGAATATCCTCTTCCCTGCCCGGGGCCTCGCCGATAAACATGAGCTTTGCATCAGGGCTGCCCTCACCAAAAACAATATTTGTCCTCTTGCCTGAAAGCTTGCACCTCTTGCAGTCGCCGATCTCTTCCCTCAATTTCCTCAGAAGATCTTCTTTATCAGAGCGGGTTTGATCTTTCACCTTTCTTCCCATCGCCACGGGCTTATTTTTCACCGTTAGATTTACCGGAAGGCTTTCAAACCCCAACGCGTGGTAAAACTCCAGAACATCCTTTATATTTTCAACGATGTTTGCCACTTTTAACCCTTAGCTTCCATCTTTATCTATTATCTCTCGCCCCACTTTAATTTTGTCCTGAGGATCTCGAAATAGTCTCTTTCACAGGGGATGAAGAATTTTGATTTATATTTAGATTTCCTGACTTCGATCGTATCTCCCTGCCGCAGAGAAAAACCGACCTGGCCGTCGAGTGTAAGAAAAACATCCTCTTTCTCTGACCTTAAGACGATTTCTACCAGGACATCATCCGGCAAAACGATCGGTCTGTTCGTGAGTGTATGAGGGCATATCGGCGCAAGGACTATACTGTTCAGCGTCGGATAAAGTATCGGTCCGCCTGCAGAGAGTGCATATGCTGTTGAACCTGTCGGGGTAGATACGATGAGACCATCCGCCTTAAAGGTAGCAACATACTTATGGTCTATATATGTCTCGAGGTCTATTATCCTTGCAAGCGCTCCCTTATTCACCACAACGTCATTAACCACAATATTTTCTGAAATGCATTCACTATGCCTGAAAACGCATGCCGAGAGCATAATCCGTTCTTCCACAGGGCATCCTCCGGTAATGACCTTCTCAAGAACCTCGAAGACCTCATCCTTTTGCACAGCTGTCAGAAATCCAAGACCGCCTATATTGACGCCGAGTATCGGGACGCCTTTTTCACCCACAAGTCTGGCTACACTCAGCATGGTGCCGTCTCCGCCAAGCACAACTATGAAATCAGCCAGCGACGGTATCTGTGAACGTGGAAACCCTTCGATACGTAAAAAAGATGCGGCGTCATCGTCTATATAGGTTACACAGCCTTTCCGTTTCAGCCACGGTAAAATATCCTTCAGTATTTCATATGGTTCGGTTATTCCGGTCTTACAGATTATTCCAATCTTTTTCATCAATGCCCTCAATTGTAATCTCTCTTATAAGTTCACCTATTGGATTAAATGTGACTTTGATGCTGTCTTCCGGCAGCCATCTCTCTGCCTTTTCTGCCCATTCAATAACTGCTATGCAATCGCCGCCAATGTATTCCCATAAACCCAGGGCATCAAGTTCAGGTTCTTCAGGTTCTTCTATTCTGTATAAATCTATATGTATAAAAGGAGGAATTGTATCATACCCGGAAATGATCGTGAAACTCGCGCTTACTATCTCTCTCTCATCTATCCCGAATGCGCGTGCGACCCCCTTTACCATTATTGTCTTTCCCGTGCCCAATTCACCATAAAGACCGACAACATCTCCCGGCTGTAAAAGCCTTCCTAACCTGTAACCAATCTCTTTTGTATCATCAGGCCCTTTACTGAGATATTTTATCATTCTGAAAATATCCCGATAAATCCTCCCTGGCTCCCATTATATTCTTTAGTATACCTGTAAGAGTAAAAGTTCTCCGGCAAGCAGTATGTACACTCGGTTGAAACCCATATGTTTTCTTCAGGAACACCTATCGATATTGCCTGAAGCATATTTGCTGAGGAAAGATCGACATAGCATTTATTATCCTTTTGTATATAGTAATCACCATCTCCTGTAGCTTTGCAAACAGCGTTCTTCACTTCTATGTCAACCTGATAACACTCTCCCCTTATACTCGGGCCAAGAGCCATGCTTATATCAAGAGGCGATGAATCATATTCCTTAATCATCAAAGCAATGGTCTTCTGTGTTATCTTTTCAGCTGTTCCACGCCACCCGGCATGCACAGCGCCAACGACCAGCTTTTTCCTGTCAAAAAGCAGGACAGGAACGCAATCGGCAACCTTTACTCCGATAAGAACGCCGTTTCTGTCAGTTACAACTGCATCTGCTGTCTCCTGATCCATGGCTGAATTCAAGACTTGAACCCTGTCAGTATGTTTCTGTGTCGGCAGATAAACATTTTCTCTCCTGATAGAAAGGATATCGGCAATCTTCCGGATATCCGCCCCTAATGGTTTCTTTGTGAAAAATGCCTTTACCTTCCCATCGAATACATCCGGGCAAATCAGTTCATTCATTATTTTTCAAAGAAAAGAAAGCAGCCGGTATTTTATCTATGATGTCTGTTGCTATCAATGAGTTTTCCCCTATTTCCGATGTCCCGATATCTCCTGCAAGGCCGTGCATATACACTCCAAGGATACACGAATGCAAAGGGTTTCTGCAGACAGCGAGAAATCCCGAAATCATCCCTGTCAGAACATCCCCAGTCCCTCCTTTGGCCATCCCTGGATTGCCTGTTGGATTGATAAATGCTCGTCCGTCAGGAGCAGCAATAATAGTTGGCGCTCCTTTAAGCACAAGATGCGTCCCTGTTTCCTTTGCAAAGGATATCGCTGTATTTATCCTGTCCTTTTCTATTTCATCGCGCAGGCCAATCCCGAAAGTTTTCGGGACTGCGGCTACATCTTTGCTCTTTGCCTCTTTTAGCAGTCTTGCCATCTCTCCCGGATGGGGTGTCAGAATCAGGGGGGCTTTAGCCTTTGCGAAAACATTTCTGTTTCCGTTAAGAGAATTAATTCCATCTGCATCTATGACCATCGGAGATTCTGAATTGCTTATTAAATCTCTTAAAAGTTTTCGAGTCCCTGCAGTAACACCAATGCCCGGTCCGATCGCGAGGATATCGCTTCGCTTTTTGAGAAAATCGAGAATTCTGCCTGATGCCTTTGCTGAAAGCGTACCATCACCATTATCAGGCAGAATCAGGGTCATTGCCTCTGTAACACGCGACTGGAACACCTCTGCCAGAGACTCTGGTATGCCGATTGTAACAAGTCCTGCGCCGGTTCTCAAACAAGCCTCAGCAGCCATCAGAGCAGCGCCTGTCTTTCCTCGTGATCCGGCTATAATAAGCACATGACCATAATTGCCTTTATGTGAATAAATCTTTCTCACCGGGATCAATCTGTTCAAATAATCCCTTTCAAGCAGTTCAACCCCGGGTTTTTCTGATCCGAGCATTGCTTTCGGAAATCCGATATCCTCTATAAAGAGTTTCCCGGAAAATTCAGCGCCGGGATGGAGAAAGTGGCCTCTTTTCGGAAGACCAAAGGTGACAGTATAACCTGCCCTTACAGCGTTTCCCATTACCTGTCCATTGTCTGATGAGATGCCGGAGGGTATATCCACAGAAATAACAGGCAATGCTGATTGGTTCAGTATATTGATAATCTCAGATAACATACCGGTAACATTTTTTTTGAGACCGATGCCCAGGATAGCATCAACGATAATGGAATGCCGTGTGAAGATTGATGCCTTGTGAATAATAAGCTCTTCTGCAGGTTTTATTAATACCCCGCTTTTTAGAGCGGTTTTATACTGTGACAGACTCTCCCCCTTCAGATCTTCAGGCATCGCTGTCAGAAAGACTTCAACATCCCAACCCTCATTGTGGAGGTTTCTTGCGATAACCATCCCGTCACCACCATTATTCCCTGCTCCTGAGACAACAATAACCTTCTTTCTGCCAAATAGTTTCTTTATTTTTGAGACAACAGCAAGACCCGCCCTTTCCATCAGTACAAGGCCTGAAATACCTGGCTCCTTAATGGTCTTTTTGTCAATCTCCTGCATCTCTGCTGCGGTCACAACTTTCATTATTTCCCTCGTCTGAGAGAGTATTTATTTTTACAAAAATTATAGCACCACTTCAGGAATTATTCATAGCGGACCATTTATGCATCGTCCAGTTTAACTCTACCAATGCAATTAACCACAGAGAACACGGAGAAAGATATTGATAATAAAAGAGAAACTAACAGTTTTTGTAATTTCCTCTGTGCACTATTTTATGCAAGATTGAGTCTTAATTGTTTTCAAAAATATACCACGAGGACGCAGAGAATTGCTTGAAATTAAAAGTCTTTTTGAAGTTTAAAATACCTCTGTGAACTCTGTGGTTTTATCCAAATGCATTTTTTGGGTTAATACTAACATTTATCCAAAAAATTGACAAAAAAGGGGAAACATGTTAGAAAATAACATGTTGATTCCTAAAAAGAAACAGCGCATCGGAGAACTCCTTATTGAAGAAGGACTGATTAATACCAACCAGGTTAAAGATGCTTTGAAACGGCAGGCTCAGGTTGGAGGTCATTTAGGATCTATCCTGGTTGAACTGGGTTTTATCACAACTGATGATCTGCTTGGTGTCCTCGGAAAGCAGCATGGAATCCCATCAGCAAATCTCTTTAAGATAGATATAGCGCCGGAAACACTGAAAATCCTGCCTATCGAAAAAGTCAGAAAAATGAAGGTTCTCCCTGTTCATATGGACGAGAATTCCATAACCCTTGCAATGGTAAACCCGCGTGATATGCTAACGATCAGGGATATTGAGTTTTCACTCGGCAAAAAGGTTCATCCTGTTGTAGTAGCTTCTTCACAAATGGAAGCTGCCATCCATAGTATTATGTCCCATCCCCAAAATGGTCTTACCGGCTCCGGAGTTGAAAAAGAGATTCGCAAGACAGAGACAAGAAAAGCGCCTCCTCTTATAACCCTTCTGAAATATCTTGCAAGTTCACCTGCTACGGACATGCTCCTTAGCGCCGGCGTATCACCTTCAATAAAACTCAGCAATGACATAAAAAGGGCTTCTATGGATTCTTTGACGCCTTCAGACTGTGAAAGGTACGCCCGGGAACTTATGTCGGAAAAGGAATGGGAGATATTTATACAGAAAGGTGAAGCTGATCTTGCTGTAACTTATCCGGAAATCGGTCGCTTCAGGGTAAATATGTACAAGCAGCGGGGTTCCCTTTCGATCACATTAAGGCATATTAAAGACATCCTTCCTTCTCTTGAAGAACTGAACCTGCCTGTATGGATAAAGGAATATGCTTTGATGCCTCAGGGATTAATTCTCATTTCCGGTCCTGCAGGACATGGCAAGACCACAACCCTTGCTGCGATAATCGATATTATCAACTCGAACAGGAGATGCAATATTATCACCCTTGAAGACCCTATCGAATACCTCCATAAACACAAGAAGAGCAATGTAAACCAAAGGGAAGTCGGACTTGATACCCAGACGTTTTACGAGGGATTGAAGCATATTTTCAGACAGGATCCTGATGTCATTGTTATCGGGGAACTGAGAGATCCGGAAAGCTTTTCTATTGCCCTGCAAGCCGCTGATACAGGTCATCTCGTCATAACAACTGTTCATGCAAGCACAACAGCTGCAACCATAGAAAGGGTGATCAATTTCTTCCCACCTGATCAGCAAAACCTTATCAGATCCCGCATCGTGGACAACCTTTTATTTGTATTAGCACAGAGACTTGTTCCGATGAAGAAAGGGGATGAAAGGGTGCTTGCCTATGAAAAACTCATAAACAGTTTCAGTGTAAAGAACCTCATCAGAGAAGGGAAAACCTATCATATAAAATCTCAGATGCTGACCGGCAGCGAGGAATACACGTCTTTGGAATCTTCACTCGCAAAACTCTACAATGAAGGTTTGATTAAATTTGAGGACGGGCTTCTGTTTTCAGAAAATAAACAGTTCTATAAAGAGCTCACAAAAACCTTATAAGCATTCGGTTTTTTAGAACAGCCGGCAAATTCATCTTCAGGATTCATTATTATCTAAACCGGCAACCTGATTTTTTAGTTTAATAATTAATAATCCTTGTTTAATCTGATCACAAAATATTAAAATAAAAATATTCATACTCAGCGACATGAGTCAGCTGCATTTTGTCATTCCGGCTTGTCCGGAATCTTTCCGTAAAAGAAGGATTTCCGACGCGCTTCACTTGCGGGAATGACATGGAATTAATGTCGTTATATTTAGAAAGGAATTTCTGCTTTGGAACAAGAAAAAAAGAAGTCACTAATAGATAATATCTGGGATTTTTTAGCATCTGTTAAGCTTGCAATTGTCATCTTCGCACTGATTTCACTCACATCAATAATAGGAACAATTCTGGAACAGAGAGCTGAACCTGCGAAAAATATGCAGATACTCTCAAAATTGTTCGGCGAATCTCTTGCGCCTTCCCTGTACAACATATCTGAGAAATTCGGGTTTATGGATATGTATCATTCATGGTGGTTCACAGCCCTGTTAATCATTTTTTCTGTTAACATTATCATTTGTTCTCTCGAGAGGCTCCCAAGGATATGGAAATTAATCAAGGAACCGATCAGTCCAATGTCTGAGGAAAGCATAAAAAAACTGATCCTAAATAGAGAGATTATACTTAAAGGAAAACCTGATAATAACAAGGCGCTTCTTGCAGATGCGATCAAAAGCGCTCGATTCAGCTGTCAGGAGGTTCAGGAAGGTGATGGTTATCAGTTCTTTTCCCGGAAAGGAACATACAGCAGGCTTGGTGTATATATAACGCATTTCAGCATCCTCGTAATACTCGCCGGCGCAATAATCGGGATACGGTTTGGGTTCAAAGGTTATTTAAATCTGCCTGAAGGAGCTGTATCAAATGCTGCATTCTCAGGCATGAATAAGGAGATACCCCTGGGTTTTGATATCCGTTGCGATAATTTCGATGTAGAATTTTATGGGATGTCGGATATGCCCAAGGAATACAGAAGCTGGCTGACCATAATAAAGAACGGAAGGGAAGTTCTGCAAAAGTCGATCGCAGTCAACGATCCCTTGACATATGAAGGAATAACGTTTTATCAGTCAAGTTATGGCATGGTGCCTGACAGCATCGGGAGAGGGATCTTTGTATTCAGGCTTATATCAAATGATGGGAAAACCTCGAACACTAATCTGAGATTTGGAGAATCTTTTCAGATACCCGGAACCAGTGTATCAGGCAAGATCCTTGATTTCAGTCCTGCTCTAAAAGTGGATGAGCATGGTCATGCTTTTACCTACTCGGATCATATGAACAATCCTGCGGTCTTTATTGAATTCTCCGGGGCCGGTAAAAATACGTTCTCCGGCTGGTTGTTGAGAAGGCAGCCGAATACCTGGCAGTTGCCTGACGGGCACAGGGTTGAGTTCATTGATTACTGGGGGGGCGAGTTCACCGGATTACAGGTAAGAAAAGACCCGGGAGTATGGATAGTGTATCTCGGATGTATAGCTATGAGCATAGGACTCTTTATCGCATTATTTATGAGCCATCGTAAAATATGGATTAAAGCTGTCGAGGATAAAAATAATACGAGGGTGCTGGTAGGAGCTATCACGAATAAAAACAGGGCTGCATTCGAAAGAAAGATTGATGCAATAATCTCCATCCTCAGGAAAAAACAGGAAGGGGTAAAATAGATGGACAGTTCCTTTTTCTTTGGATTATCGACAATGGCCTATATCACGGCTATGATGACTTATATTGCATATCTTGCATTTAAGAAATCACAGGTTGGGATTGCAGCCACAACAATAACGATAACTGGTTTTATAGCGCAAACAGCGGCAATAATCCTGAGATGGAGCGAATTTGCAGAATTGAGCGGAATGGGTTTTTTGCGGTCAGCCCCTATGACAAACCTCTATGAATCGCTCGTATTTTTTGTATGGTGTCTGATTGCGGGATATCTGATTATTGAGTTTAAGTTTAAGAACCGTTCATTCGGCGCATTCATCACGCCGGTTGCAGGTCTCGCACTGGCATTTATCGATCTGACAGGTATTTCCAAAGAGATTCAGCCGCTCGTCCCTGCATTAAAGAGCAACTGGCTTCTCGCTCATGTCACAATGAGTTTTATTGCGTACGCTGCTTTTTCCATGTCCTTCAGCACCGGCCTCATGTACCTCATTCTGTCGACCGGGAAAAGGAATGAACTATCGTATATATTCTGGACACTTACTTTCGGCATTTTCTTTATCGTTTTAGCTTCAATGGGCCTTGATTTGCTGACATTCAAGGTTATGGTTAAACCCGACATATTTATAAAAAGCTACTTGTTTAAGACTTCATTCCTGAATCCTTCAGCAGTTGTTAAAATCCTCAGCTGGGGTCTGGCTTTTATAACCCTGTTTATTGTCTGGAGATATGGACATGTGCTCAGAACAGTTATAGAAAAATTTGATCTCAATGCTGATATGCTGGATGAAATTACGTATAAAAGCATTGCCTTTGGCTTCCCCATATTTACATTAGGCGGTCTTGTCTTCGGCGCTATCTGGGCTGATCAGGCATGGGGCGTTTACTGGAGCTGGGATCCGAAAGAGACATGGTCGCTGATAACCTGGTTCATCTATGCTTTTTATCTCCACGGACGAATGGTCAGAGGGTGGAAGGGGAAAAAGGTGGCTGTTGTTTCTGTTGTTGGTTTTATGGCAGTTATGTTCACCTATCTGGGCGTCAATCTGCTTCTCTCAGGGCTGCATTCATATGGTTCCCAATAAGCAATAATGCCTTGAAATCATTCTCTGTTTTGATCCGGACTTGACTCTTCATATGTTCATTGCCCAGAATAATACTACCTTATGAATGCCCTGGTAACAGGAGCTACTGGCTTTATCGGAAGCCACTTATGTGAGGAACTCGTAAAAAGAGGGTTTAAGGTAACTTGCCTCTCAAGACAGACCTCCAACCTGAAATGGATCGAGCCCCTTAATCTCAATTTCATCAAAGGTGACTGCACAAAAAGGGAAACTCTTCTTGAAGCAGTCGCTGATTTCGATTACATCTTTCATATCGCAGGCGTCACGAAATCATGCTCGGCAGATGACTTTTTCAGTATGAATGCAAGAGGCACAGAAAACCTTATAAGGACTGTTGCCGACAAAAACCCGAAACTAAAAAGATTCATATATTTAAGCAGCCTTGCTGCATCAGGCCCGAGCCCTGATGGCAAACCTGCTAAGGAAGATGTAAATCCTGCGCCTGTATCGGATTACGGCAGAAGCAAGCTCGAAGGCGAAAAAGCGGTTTTGCAATATAAAGACACCCTACCCATTACCGTACTCAGACCGCCTGCCGTATATGGTCCGAGAGATAAGGATATGCTTGTACTCTTCAAAATGATCAAAAAAGGTTTTTTCTTTGATATGGGAAAATGTTATTATTCTTTACTGTATGTTGATGACCTTGTTCAGGGTATAATATCAGCTGCTGAGAATAAAGCGGCTGAAGGTAAAATATATTTTGTATGCGATAATACTTTTCATACAGGAGAAGAGATTGCAAAGACAATATGTTCTGCCCTTGATGTTAAGGCGATACCATTAAGAATTCCGAAATATATTATGCCGCTCTTTGCATATATAAGCGAAAGGATAAATAAGCAGGGTATCATCAACAGAGACAGAATAAAAGATTTCAGACATTCCCACTGGATCTGTAATGCACAGAAGGCAAGGGAAGAAATAGGCTTTATGCCAAAGGTTGGAATAAAGGAAGGGATAAAATGGACGGCGGATTGGTACAGGATTCACAGATGGCTGTAAAAAAATCAACAGATATTTTCGATAAATGCTCCAGATTTGATAAAGCAAAATATCTCATTTCCAAGGGATTGTATCCTTTTTTCAGGACTATCCAGAGCGCTCAGGACCCTGAGATTATCATGGATGGCCGTAAAATGATCATGGTAGGCTCCAACAATTATCTCGGACTGACAAACCACCCTAAGGTCAAAGAGGCTGCGATCGAAGCGATCAGAAAGTATGGCACTGGCTGTGCCGGATCGCGCTTTCTGAACGGCACCCTCGATATACATGTCCAGCTTGAGGAAAAGCTTGCCGGTTTCATGCGAAAAGAAAGCGCTCTTGTCTTTTCCACCGGCTTCCAGGTAAACCTGGGTGTAATCTCAGCCCTGGTAGGAAAAGACGATATTGTGATCATTGACAAGATGGATCATGCGAGCATTATCGATGGATGCCGTCTTTCATTTGGCGATATAAAAAAGTTCAGGCATAATGACATGGCAGATCTTGAACGGGTTCTCAAGGAATATGAAGATAAAGATAAACTGATAGTTGTTGACGGCGTTTTCAGCATGGAGGGTGATATTGCAAACCTTCCGGATATCGTTGCGCTCGCAAAAAAATACGACGCCCGGTTGATGGTTGACGATGCGCATGGTATCGGCGTCCTTGGCAAGACAGGAAGGGGTACAGCCGAACACTTCGGCCTTGAAGACGAGGTTGATCTGATCATGGGAACCTATAGTAAATCACTTGCATCTATCGGAGGCTTCATTTCCGGTTCCGCCGAGGTAATACATTTTATAAAACACCTTGCGAGGTCTTTGGTATTCAGTGCAAGTCCACCGCCGGCATCTGTTGCTTCAGTAAGCGTTGCCATTGATATTATTGAGAACGAACCCGAAAGAAGAGATCAGTTATGGAAAAACACCCGGAAAATGTTAAACAGCTTTAAGCAGATCGGGTTACAGACCGGTCGCAGTGAAACACCGATAATACCGGTAATCGTCGGTGACGATGAAAAGGCTTTTCTCATGGCAATGATGCTTCAGGATGAGGGGATATTCGCAAACGTGGCAGTAACCCCGGCAGTTCCTAATGGTATGGCTCTTATAAGGACAAGCTATATGGCAACGCATACAGACGAGCAACTTGATAAGGTGCTTAAGGCATTTGAGAAGGTTGGAAGGAAGTTAGGCCTGATAGGATGACAGAGGTTATTGAGGTTAAATCCTCCAAAGACCTCAATGACTTTATACAATTACCGTTTCCCCTGTATTCAAAAAACCCTTTCTATGTCCCTCCCCTCATCAGAGAGATGCAGAAGCTCTTTTCAGACAGGAATCCGTTCTTCCTTCACGCAACCGCAGAATATTTTCTTGCAAAAAGGGATGGGAAGACTGTTGGAAGGATAACAGCGATAATCAACCGGAGGCATATTGAATATCACAAAGAAAAGGCAGGTTTTTTCGGTTTTTTCGAAACTGTCAATGATCAGGAGATAGCATCAGCCCTTCTTGGAAAAGTTTCTGAAAAACTTACAGAGCAGGGTATGGAGATCATGCGGGGTCCGATGAACTTTTCTACAAATGAGGAATGTGGTTCCCTGATAGAGGGATTTGACAGCAGTCCCATGCTCATGATGCCTTATAATCCTTCCTATTACAATGAGCTTATGGAAGCATACGGCATGAAGAAGGCAAAGGATCTTTATGCGTATATTATCGATGCCCCTGAAGAGCTTCCGGACAAAATTCACAGGGTCGCCGACATAGCCACAAGAAGCGGGATCAGTGTACGGCCTGTAGACAAAAAAAACTTCATCAGGGATATTCGGATATTCCAGCAGGTATACAATTCAGCATGGGCAAAGAACTGGGGATTTATTCCGTTGACAGACGAGGAAACTGTCTTTCTCGGGAACAACCTGAAACCTGTTGTAGTTCCTGAAATGACGGTGGTTGCTGAGAAAGACGGCGAGCCTGTCGGTTTTATGGGATTATTGCCGGATTTTAACTTTGTCCTTAAACATATGAAAGGGAAAATGAACCCCATAAGCATTATTAAGGCCATTTATTACTCAAAAAGGATTAAAGACCTCAGAATGATGCTCCTCGGCATTAAGTCAGAATACAGGAACAGAGGCGTAGACGCCCTGCTCTTTCGTGAAGGGTTCAAAGGAGTGAAAAAAGGCGGTTACAGACGGGTCGATTTTTCATGGATATTGGAGGACAATATCTCTACTCAAAGACTTGTCGAGATGATCGGTGGAAGGTTATACAAGAAATACAGAATCTACGAAAAGCCGCTATGACTTTCCATTAAAAAGTCACTGACCCGATCCTTTTATAAACATTTAGCGCAGGCTGAAAAACACTCGATGGATAGAGCGTTTATCCGAAAATCAACACCTCTCTCTTGTCAATTTTCTCCTTAAGTGGTATTCTTTTCTATACTGAAAATTAATTTCCTGTCAGTTCATCTGGAGATTTCTTTTGCAATAAACTGGGATTAGAACCCATAAATTTTACGGAGTGAAGATTATGATACACCTTAAACTTAAAAGAAAACTGCCTTATAAGCCTACTGAAAGGATGAATGTTGTAAGTTACCCGATAAGGGACATAGTGATGGAGGCGAAGCGTGAAGAGGCAAAAGGCAAAAAGATGATTTACCTCAACATCGGAGATCCGCCTCAGTATGACTTCAAACCATTCGGTGTGATAGCCGATAGGGTGAAAAGCGCACTCGATGAAAACTATAAAGGTTATGCTCCTTCCGAAGGCGACGAAGATCTCAGAAATACTGTGGCAAAGATCGAAAAGTGCAGGCCGGAGGATGTGTTTGCTGTCGCAGGTCTTACTGAGGGCATTGACTTCTTCTTCCATTCGTTCATCGGTTTTGGAGAAAAGGTTCTGCTTCCGAACCCGGCATATTCGCTTTATCTCAGCAAGGCAAAGCAGTTTGAGGGTGATAGTATCTTCTACAGGCACGATGCAGACGGACAGATAGATATAGGAAACCTCGCAAAGAAGATAGAGGGCGCAAAAGCGATGGTTATAATCAATCCGAATAATCCGCTGGGCGCAGTATATTCTGAAAAGAACCTCTCTGAAGTCGTCAAACTCTGCGCTGAATACGATGTGCCGATTTTTTATGATGGGTCTTACGACCAGCTTATATTTGAAGGCAACCTTATAGACTTCAGGAAAATAGCCAGAGGCAAGGTGCCATTCATATACGGCAGTTCTCTTTCGAAGAACTTCAACAACCCCGGCGCAAGGATAGGATGGGTAGCGTTTCATGGGGATAAGTGGGATGAGGTTAAGAATGCGTTTTTTCTTCTGTGCAACCAGCGCCTTTCAGTAAACTGGGAATATCAGAAGGCCGCTGCTGCCGCAATAACAGACCCGTCATACCCGGCTTATGTTACAGATATAAGAAAGAAACTACTTGAAAGACGGAATGCTTTTATGAAGATTACACGCAATATGCCGCTCCAGTACCCTGTTCCCAACGGCGCGTTCTACGCATTCATAAAGATAGAAACACCAAAATGGAAGAAAGACCTGGAATTTGTGCGTGCTGCGCTGAAGGAAGGGGTCGTCTTTGTCCCTGGTTCAGGGTTCGGAAGACAGGAGGATGGAGTGTATTTCAGAACCACGTTCCTTCCCAAGCCGCATATAATAGAAGAGGCCTTCGACAAAATCAGACGTATATTATAAATCCCAAAAATTCAGTTTAATAAAACCTCTGAGTACACAGAGTAAATTATAAAAACTGATAGTGTCTCTTTTATTATCAATATGATTCTCCGTGTACTCTGTGGTTAATTGCATTATTCGGTATGATCAGAATTGCTTCAGAAACCGCAAATCATTCTCAAAGAATAACCGTATATCGTCAATAGAATACTTGAGCATGGTTATTCTTTCGACGCCCATGCCGAAGGCAAATCCTGTATAGGCCTCAGGATCATATCCGACCATTTCGAATACCCTCGGGTTGATCATTCCTGCACCCAATATCTCAAGCCAGCCTGTATGCTTGCAAACCCTGCAACCCTTCCCTGAACAGAATATGCAGCCGATATCCACTTCTGCGCTTGGTTCTGTGAACGGGAAGAAACTCGGCCTGAATCTCACAGGGGTTTCTGCACTGAAAATGCTGTGGATAAATGCCTCCAGAACACCTTTGAGGTCGCTGAAGGCAATGTCAGTATCAACAATGAATCCTTCCACCTGGTGGAACATGGGAGTGTGGGATACATCCGCATCACAGCGATAAACCTTACCAGGAGCAACAATCTTTAAGGGAGGCTTCCTTTTCTCCATAACCCTTACCTGTACAGGAGAGGTATGCGTCCTGAGAACAACATCATCAGAAATGAAAAAGGTATCCTGCATGTCTCTTGCAGGATGATCTTTGGGAAAATTCAATGCCTCAAAATTATAATAATCGCGCTCTACCTCAGGGCCTTCTGCTATTTCAAATCCCATAGAAACGAAAATTGCAGTTATTTCTGAAAGAATCCTGGTAATCGGATGTTCTCTTCCAAATGGAGTAAACTTGCCGGGCAGCGTTATATCTATAGCTTCTGAAAGGATGCGTCTTTTATACTCTTCACTCTTGAGAAGAGATTCTATTCTGTCTATCTCTTCTTCTATATAGACCTTTACTTCATTTACTGCCTTGCCGTATACAGGTCTTATTTCAGGAGAGATTGCGGAAAGGGTCCTGAGCTTTGTTGTAACAAGACCCTTTTTCCCGAGATATTTTACTTTAAGCTGCTGGAGTTCAG
>Ga0194126_10001397_pt1 | contig 40546 bp, 37 predicted proteins | sample TA2KigC150mmetaG_FD_148641 | JGI IMG/M metagenome (GOLD analysis project Ga0194126, IMG submission 148641) | Freshwater microbial communities from Lake Tanganyika, Tanzania - TA2015035 Kigoma Deep Cast 150m | ecosystem: Environmental > Aquatic > Freshwater > Lake | place: Tanzania: Lake... | reverse complement strand
GGGTTATGGGTTACCATGATGATCGTCTGACCCTCTGCGTTCAGGGATTTGAACAACTCCATGATCTCCTTTCCGGTCCGGGTGTCGAGGTTTCCGGTCGGCTCATCCGCAAGAAGAATGGGCGGCGCATTGACCAGAGCCCTCGCAATCGCTACCCGCTCCTGTTCTCCTCCGGAGAGTTGATCCGGAAGCCTCCTCTCCTTCCCCTGCAAACCGGTTCTCTCTAATATCTCCCCGGCCATCCTGGCCTGTTCACGATTCGATCTCTCCGTAATGGAGAGCGGAAGCATCACATTCTCAATCACGGTCAGATAAGGAATCAATTGGAAGGATTGAAAGATGAACCCAAGATACTCCCTTCTGAAATCGGCCAACCTCTCCAGGGGAAGTTGATAGATTGAAATATCATCGACAACTACTTCACCGGCCGTGGGATGGTTGAGCCCGCCGAGAATGGTGAGGAGGGTCGATTTCCCCGAACCGGAGGGGCCCATCACAGAGATAAATTCTCCCCTCCCGATACGAACGCCCACATCGACCAGAGCGCATACTTTCTCTTCTCCGCTCTCATAGGTTTTGAAAAGATTTTTAATCTCAATCAGGCTCATGTCAGTAATCTCTGAGGTTAAGGTTTAGGTTAAGTTTATTAACATTCTCAACCTTAGCCTTAACCTCAACCTTTTCTTTTATAGCGCTCTCAACGCTTCTGTGGGATCCATCTTCGAGGCATGAAGCGCCGGATAGACGCTCGATAAAACTCCGATCAGTGTTGAAAGAAAGATTGCCCCGATGGCTAAGGATGGATCGATCACCCATCTCACGCTCTTCATTCCAAGGGCCATCGGCCCGATAAAATGGGAGATCCCAAGACCGAGGAGATATCCTGTTACTCCTGCAATCAATCCCACAATCAACGCCTCCAAAAAGATGATCCTCATGATATGCGACTTTCTAAATCCGATCGCCCGGAAAATCCCGATCTCCCTCTTCCGTTCATTGACCGAGGCCATCATATTGGTAAAGACAATCAGCGCCCCGATGAGAAGAACGATGACGGATATCCCGATGGAGAACTTCTTGAAATGGTCCAACGCCTCCATCTTGGTCTGAAGTGTCTGTTTGATGGCTGTCACCTTGGCATGGGGCAGCTTCTTTGAAATCTGATCCACGATCTCTTCGATCGGGCAGGTGTTGCAATAAGCGGAGACTTCAATCAGGCTCACCGCCTTTGGTTTATTCAGAGCTTCCTGGACAAAACTCAGATCGGCGTAGATGAGAAAGTCATCCTGAGAGCCTGTCTCTTCAAGGATCCCTGAAATTCTGACTTTTCTTCCGTTAATCGTTAAGTGGTCGTTCGTGCTCTTAAAGAGTCTGACAGCCACCTCATTTCCAAGAAGCGCCTCATCCCTATTTTTAGGAAGGGCTCCATGGATCTTCCACCACTTCTTCAGCCGCCCCTCCTCCTGAAACTGAACGCCCATCAGAGGAATCTTCTTCCCTTCGATCTCCACCACTCCCACAAACTTTGGTGACACGATGTTGATGTTTTCCCGAACTTCAATTTCTCGGATCTTCGGGATATCAGAGTCGTTCAGGGTCCGGGCGTCCAGGGAGACTCCGCCAATGCTCATTCCTCCATAGGAGAGCGATAGGTCATCTGAACGAGGAAGGACAAGGATGTTCGCGCCATATTCATCCAATTTGTTCGCAATGTCCTCGTTCATCAACCGCGAAATGGAAATCAGAGAAATCACCGTCGTAATGCCAATGGTGAGCCCCAGAATCAGGAAAAAGACCTTCCCCTTCCGCCTTCGCAGATTGTTGATTGAGATATCTTTCAGTTTCATCAAATATCACCAAAACTAAACTGGTTGCTAAAAAAAACATCTTGTCAGATTGCTCAAAAAAGGCCAGATGCAAGGCCCCTGAAATCCTGAGGAGAGAGGCGTACTTGGTTGTACGCCGCAACGACGAAGGATGAGGGAAACGCAGCAGATGGCCATTTTTCAGCAATCTGTTAAACCCTTGGTTTCCAATCCAATACCACCTTTTCATCGATGACGATCGAATCTTTCTCTATAACGCTGGGAATGATCTCCGGAGGGTAATTCATACAGCCGCCCTTGATTCCTTTATGCGTCTCTAAATGCCATTCGGTGTCACAGGCGTTGCAAACCAGTTTCCGGTCCTGAATGCGAAAGCGAGTGGATTTGCATGGTTCGCACATGCTGATCCCCGTGACCACCCTTCCCGCCATCGTAAGATAAGCGTAAAGAGGTATTTTAAGCCCCTTGCCCTCATATTCGAATCGAATGAACTTATTCTCTTTTACCACATGGACAGGAATGGCAATCTTCCCATTCTCCACCTTGGCCTGAACATCGGCCATCCGGATCGTCTGGCCGGTGTAATCGATCTTCCCGCTCACCTTTGGTTGAGTGGAAACCTTAGGATTTGCATTACTGTTTCTCTGAACAATCCAGTAGGCAACCCCTCCGAGAGCGATGGCGATGACGATTAAAAGGATGATCGACCATGAAGGCCCCTCCTGCTTCGCTCCCAATACCTTCTCCTTTTTATCTTGGAACGAAGAACCCGAAAGATCGATCCCGCACTTCTTACAGAACCGGTGGGTCTCCTCATTCTCTGCCCGACATTTTGGACATGCTTTCATCGAGTGATCCTCCTTTTTTTAAATCTCTTTCACCTCTCCCCGCTCATATGTGAGGGAGAGCACAACTTTCCCTTCTTCGATGATATCGACCTGAATATGGCACCCGAAGTTGATCGCCCGGGCGCTTGCCCCATTCTTCCCTTTCTTCGCCTCATAATATTGAAGAGCTTTTGTCCGGGCCTCCTTTTCAACCTTCGGATCAAGAGATCTAACCTTCTCTCCACCCGCGCATCCGCCACCCTTGCAGCAGACCGACTGAATGGGAGGGGGAGCATCGAACTTCTCATAGGTTTCGATCTTGCCCCTGCTTTTGACTGCCGCAAGCCATTCCTGAAAGATCTGTTCCCTGTTGTCCTGACTGCCTTTCAGAACAGCCTTTTCAACGAACTGCGAAATCAACCAATCCTTTTTCAGCTCTTCCTTGAACTCGAGAAGTCCGACTCCCAGTTTACTTTTGAAATCTGCTTCTGATAATCCATGCCTCTGCTTGATCGCCCCTATCTGCTCCTCGATCTCTTTTTCAGGAGCGTTGGCATAGCCGCCGCTCTTTGCTTCTTGAAGAAGGAGTTTCTCCATGACGACCTCCTCGAGAAGCTGGGCCTTCAATCGGATTAAGTTCTCATCCCCCGCCGCCCCCTTGAAGAAATCCTTTCCGAAACGGAACTCATAGAGCCTCTTGGCCCGATCGAGCCTGTTTGAAAACTCTTTCCGGGTGATCTCCTCTCCGTTAACTCTGCCCACTGGTTTCGATTTAAAGCCGCCGGTGATGAAGTACCCTGCGACACCTATATGGGTAAGTCCGATCAATACGGATAGGACAATCCAAGCCTTAACCCTTCTTCTTCCTTTTGGCAGAGGCTGGCCGCAATGGACACAATAGACATTCTGCTGCTCATTCCTTGCATCACAGCTGGGACATGGCCTATTGCCATGGATTCCTGACACCTCGTTCATCTTGATCCTCTTTCTCCCCCCTATCCGTAGACAATTTTATTCAGAGATCATCCCTTTCTGAATCTCCGCTTCAGAAAGGAAAGACACAACGATCGCCTTTTCTTCCTCTCTCCCCACCTTCCGGTACTGGACTTCTCCCTTCTCTATCCCCTTGGCCTTGCTGTACCGGGCTGTAATGGAGGCCGCCCTCTCCATCTCCGTTCCATCGGCTTCTCCCCTCAGAAGAGAAACAGGGCCGGGATAGCCGACTGTCTTCAAGAGGACATCTCCTGCCTGAGAAAAAGTTTCGATCTTCTGATTATCCTCCTCATTCCTCCCGACCACCACTTTGACTTTCGGAGAAAGACGAAAATGTCTCCCGAACTTCAAAAGGTGGACATCGTTGAGGGAGAAATCAGGATCATGATCCATCAGGTCTCTCATCCGCCGTGCAAACCCTGGATCGGTCAGGAGACATCCTCCTGCCGGGCAGGGATAGTCGCGGATATTAAACTGCTCTGCCAACCTCATCTGCGGTTTTCTTGATCGGCCCTGAATATTTAAAAGTTTCTCACGATCGATCCATCCTTCCCTCTCCGGATGAGTCACCGAAAGGAATTGAGCTGAGAGAGGGCGCAGAATAAAACCTACCAGCCCGGCCTCTTTTTCGATCAGACGCATCGCATCCCTTCTTTGGGACATGGGTCTCTGTCCCAGGACTTCGCCGGTGACGATGAAAGAGCATCCGGATTCCTCCATATAAGCCTTTGCCTTCTTCAACATGAAGATCCGGCAGTCAATACAGGGATTCATGTTGCTTCCGTATCCGTGCTTCGGATTTCTTATGACATTGAGATATTCTTCAGAGACATTGAAGACCTGAAGGGGAATGCCCAGCGTCTCCACTGCCTTCTGAGAAGCCAGGCAGGTCGCTCCCCGGTTCGTGCAGGTGCAGAAGACCGTCATAAAATTGACGGCCTCCAGATCAATCCCCTGGTCAAGCACCAGTCTGGCTGCAAGCGTGCTGTCAAGGCCTCCGGAGAGGAGGGCAATCGCCTTCATCACAAAACCTCATTCATTGAACCCGAGCGGAATCCCTGAAGGTCCAGGGTGATGTACTGGTAACCGATCTTCTTCAGGCGTTCGACCACTTTCTCCCTGGTTGTGCCGTCCAGTAACTTTTCGATCTCTTCCTTATAGATCTCGATCCTCGCAAGGTCTTTATAGTGACGGACCCGAACCTGTTTAAACCCCAATCCGATTAAGAAATCCTCTGCTTCATTCACTCTCTTCAACCCTTCCTCTGTGATTTCCTCTCCGTATGGAAAACGGGAGGCAAGGCAGGCAAAAGAAGGTTTATCCCAAGTCGGAAGTCCCAGCGATTTTGAAACTTCCCTCACATCCGCTTTTGTGAAGGATGCCTCGACAAGAGGACTCCTGATGCCCAATTCTCTGATGGCCTTTTTGCCCGGCCGGTAATCCTTCTCATCATCCAGTGTCGAGCCTTCAATCACAGAAGATAAGTTTTTCTGCTGGGCCACTTTTATTAATTCGTCAAAGAGTTCTCTCTTACATAAATAGCAACGATCGATTGGATTCTTTGAAAATCCATCAATCTCAAGCTCGTTCGACTCAATTAAGGTATGTTTCACGCCCATCTCTGTGGCCATCTTCTTCGCCACGTTTAACTCCCTCTCAGGATAGAGAGGAGAGAGGGCAGTCACAGCGAGGACATTTCCTGCACCAAGGGTATCCCTTGCCATTCTCAGGAGAAAAGTGCTATCCACTCCCCCGGAAAAAGCCACCACCACTTTCCCCACGGATTGGAAGATTTCTTTTAGTTTTTCAATTTTGTTCTTTAACTCCGAACTCATCACTCTCTCCGAGCCAGAGGCTCTTCCGAGCCGGAGGCCGAACTCCGAACTTATTTTGTTCTATCTTCCATTGCTAATTGATAATTGCTCATTGTTAATTGATTACTTCTTTGATCCACCCTCCTCCGAGGACAGTATCTCCTTCATAAAACACAGCGGCCTGTCCGGGAGTGATGGCCTTCTGTGGAATCTTAAGATTCACTTCCACTGCATTTTCTCCTGTAGAAGAGAGGACGGCCTCTGCACCCGGGTGGTTGTACCGTATCTTCACCTTGCAAAAAATTGGGAAGGCCGTTTCCTGAGATCGAATCCAGTTGAGGGAATGAGCAATAAAACTATTTCCGTAGACTTCCCCCTCCTCTCCCACAAGGATGGCATTCTTCTCCCTGTCTATTCCGATCACATAGAGAGGCCTTCCCTTTGCAAGACGGAGTCCTCTTCTCTGTCCGATTGTGTAGAAAGGGATCCCCTTATGCCTTCCGAGGACATTTCCCTCCCTGTCAAGGATAGGCCCGGACGTGATCTCCTCTTTTAGCCTCTCGGACAAAAAAGAGTGATAAGAGGTCTCGGAAATAAAACAGACCTCCTGACTCTCAGGTTTGTCATGGACGCGAAGGCCTGTCTCAAATGCCATCTTTCTCACTTCTTCCTTCTGAAGCTCTCCGAGTGGGAAAAGGGTATGTCGGAGTTGGTCCTGCCGGAGGGAGAATAGGACATAGGACTGGTCTTTTCTCCGGTCGATCCCTTTTTTCAAAAGATACTGGCCGTTTTCATCATCAACTTCGAGCCGTGCATAATGACCCGTGGCCACATAATCGGCCCCCATGTCCATCGCCCTCTTCAAAAACGATCCGAACTTCAACTTTTCATTGCAGAGGATACAGGGATTGGGCGTTCTTCCTTCCTGGTATTCGTTACAGAAATAGTTGATGACCTCTTTTTCAAACTCCTCTTTGAACTGAAAGACATAAAAGGGGATGCCCAGTTGAAGGGCAACACGCCTTGCATCCTCCATATCCGAAAAGCCGCAACACCGGTTTGATCCCGTTTCATTTCGGTCCGGCGTCCCGATGCATATCGTCGCCCCGATCACTTCGTAGCCCTTCTCCTTGAGAAGCCAGGCAGCCGTGCTCGAATCGACTCCGCCGCTCATCGCCACCACCACTCTTTTCTTCATGCCCGCTCTTTATAACAGAGGCTGTCTAAGGATAGTGCCTTAAAATATCTTAAGCTCGACCCCTTGAACCCTCGCCTCCTTGAATCCTTCTCTTAAAACAGAATCTCCATCGCCTGATAGGGGCAGACCGGAATGCAGAGCTCACAGGCAATGCACTTATCACGTTTAAAGGAAACCTCCATCGTCTTTCGATCGACGTCCAATGCCTTCGGGTGACAGACGGAAATGCAAGCCGTACAATGGGTGCAACGATCCTCGTACCATTTTACATCCTGGGCTAATGGCTGGACATCAACTCCAATCTCTTTCATATAGTTGAATCCGGCCTCAAGAGCCGACCTTTTCCCTTCCATTTCAAGAACCAGCCTTCCTTCCTCCTTAGGGGTAATTCGTGCCCTTAAAATATTTACCGTAAGATCATAATCCTTCACCAATTTTGAGATCACAGGTTGATCCACAAGATGGGATGGATAATTAAAAACAACGCGTTTCTTCTGCATGGCGACCTCCTCTCTAAAAAAACAATGCAAAGTGTAAATTTAACAATGCAAAATTCAAAATGTGACTCCTTGAGAAAATTTTCAATTTGCAATTTACAATTTGCAATTTTCAATGACGTTTTTTGATAGGTCTCTCTTTTAAGGACTTGAAGGCAATCCCTGAATCGACCGAAGGGAGGAGTTCGACCGGCTGGGTTAGGAAGAACTTTCCTGCCTCGATCCACTCTTTCAGTATCCGGGCAATCTCTCCGGCCTTAACGTAGCTCGAAAGCCCGGAAGTGGGGACGTCCTTGCCCTGAACGGTTATCTTTCCGCTCTTCAGTTGTTTGTAGTTGACCTCTCCCAAACTTCCCGGGATGAATTGGGGATAGGCATCGCTGTAATCCACCACCTGAGCCAAGATCTCCTCATCTTTAATCATCGTAAATTTCAATATCTCTTCATCCAGGATCGGAATCGGAACCCCGATCCCCACGGTGAGCGTAACGCCGTAGCCAGTGTAAGAAGTTCCTCTGAGCCATTTCGGGCTCATCATCTTGAGGTCTCCTTTCACGGAAAGTGTTCCCGAAGTCATCTTGGGAACCCCTTTTTCCGTCCTTGCCACATTGGGATTATGCTGCGTGCCGCTTCCGACGACATATCCGACCCCTCCCCCAAGAAAGATCCGGGTGCCGATACCGATCGTTTTGTAATAGGGGTCATTGAGAAGAGGACTTAGCTGGCCTGCATTGCAGTAATTGGCATTTGCCAATTTAGGCTGGAGCACTCCCATATAAGTATAGATCACCCGGTCTGAGAGGTTCACAGCGACGTTATAATTCTGATAGGCATTCCTCACATCGAACAACACAGCCTCATTCATCTCTTTTAGAGAGATGTAGGTTTCCAGCGATTTTCTCGGATAACAATCCGTTCCATAAGCGGTTGCAGTGAGCCGGACATCTTTTCCGGCAACCAACTCTTCAATGACATGGGCTCCTCCATAAGAAAACTTTCCCGGGTAGATCTTATTTCTGGGGTCATCTTCGGGCATGGCTGTCGCTCCCAGGAAAAAATCAACGGCGGCCAGACCCGTATAAACCGGAATATCGTTGAGGTAGGTCTTCCCCCCTCCCAGTTTAATCCTTGGTTTCGAATGCCCCACGTTGAAATAAGCCCCTGAGGAACACATCGGGCCGAATGTCCCTGTGGTGACAACATCCACCTCCTGGGTTGCCTTTTTGACTCCCTTTTCAGCGGCGTAATCGATGATCTCCTCAGCCGTCAGAACAACGGCCTTTCCCTTCCTGATTTTCTCATTTATCTCTTCAATGGTCTTCGCCATAGGCTTCCTCCTGTTGTGCTTCGTCCTTAGTCTATCGTCTCTCGTCTTTCGTCTATCTTCTATCGTCCCCTTACCCTGAACCATGTAAGGTTCTGGGCTACCATGCACCCTACGTGGTGCATGGCGGGGCGACACATGATCCATAACATATCATTACCCCCTTTCCCCCCGACATATCCGGGGGAAACCCGAAATCCGAATATCGAAATCCCAAACCATCTATATACAGCGTCATTAATCACAACAAAGCACGTCATTCCTGCCCCGTATCAAGTACGAGGTAAACTCCAGCAGGAATCCAGGAAAACACTGGATTCCCCCGCATCAAGTGCGGGGCTGGCTAAATCAAGCCCGGAATGACAAACCGGTTAAGATTTATGTTGTTATGCATAGAACTCTAAATTTCAAAACTCTTTTGTTTAGAAAATTTGTATTTTGAACATTCGAATTTGTTTCGGATTTCGTGCTTCGTATTTCGAATTTGAATGATTCTTTATTTCAGTTCATTCAACAGACCGGCGCTGAGATACCGCTCACCGGTATCGGGAAGGATGACAACGATCATCTTTCCCCTGCTCTCCTTCCTTTTCGCCACCTCTATCGCCGCCCAGGCCGCGGCGCCGGATGAGATCCCGGCAAGCAACCCTTCTTCCTGCGCCAATCTTTTGGTGAATAGGACTGCGTTCTCATTCGACACCCTGATGACCTCATCAACCAAATCCATCCGGAAGACTTCCGGGATAAAACCCGCCCCTATCCCCTGTATCTTGTGTGGTCCAGGCTTTCCTCCCGAAAGCACTGGAGAGTTTTCCGGCTCGACTGCAATGCTTTTCAATTCCGGTTTCTTCTTTTTAATGACTTCCGAAATGCCGGTGACCGTCCCGCCTGTTCCAACGCCTGCCACAAGAATATCGACCTTTCCATCCGTATCTTCCCATATCTCAAGGGCGGTGGTCTTCTTATGGATCTCCGGATTAGCAGGATTCCTGAATTGTTGGGGAATAAAATATCGGGGATCTGTCCGCGCCATCTCCTCTGCCTTCTTCACCGCTCCGGTCATTCCCTCATTGCCGGAGGTCAGGATGACCTCAGCTCCGAACATTTTGAGGAGACGAACCCTTTCTTCGGACATGGAGTCTGGCATCGTCAAAACCAATGGATATCCTCTTGAGGCGCACACAAAGGCAAGAGCAATGCCCGTATTGCCACTGGTAGGCTCTAAGATGATCGTATCCTTCCTGATGAGTCCGGCTCTCTCTGCCGCATCAATCATTGACACTCCGATGCGGTCTTTGACGCTGCCGCATGGATTGAATGACTCCAGCTTTGCCACCACCTCTGCACAACAATCTTTTGTCATCCGGTTCAATCTCAACAGAGGGGTGCGACCCACCAATTCGCAAATGGATTTTGCTATCTTAGTCATAACGTCACTCCAAGAAATCTTATCTTCTTTTTTCCTGATATTCTGATATCCTGATACCCTTCTACCTGATTTCCTGGTCACCCGATTCCCAATCAGGGCCCAATTCATCCTTTGAATTAAAAACTTATATCTGGTACATTGATGTGGTCTTGCCCTCTTTCTCCTTTTTTCGATTCACCATCTCCTCGAAGGTGACGGAACGGAATATCTTATTGATCGCATCAGAAGCTTCCTTCCAGATATCCCGGGTCACACAAAAAGGGGCTTTCTTGCAGCCTTTTGGATCTTTTAAGCATTCCATGAGTTGGGTTGTTCCGTCCAGGCTTTCGATGACATCGTTGAGACAGATTTCGGAAGGCGGTTTGGCGAGAGAATATCCTCCCTTTGAGCCACGTACAGATCTCACAAGACCGGCTGTCCTGAGCGGAATGATCACCTGCTCGAGATACTTCAAAGAGATATCCTCTTTTCTTGCGATCTCTTTTAAATCAACGGGCCCTTTCCCGTATCGGGAGGCAAGCTCAAGCATCGCCCTCGCCCCATATCTAATTTTAGTTGAAATTCTCATAAGTTATAAATTCATACTTTATCTATAGGAATTAGTTTTTACTAACTTATCCAATCTCACATTGTCAAGAGGATGCCGGGAATTTTTTGAAAAAGATTCTTTTTAAAATCTTCTTACGAGAAGGATAACGATAAGGAGGTGGGGGTTATCAAGCGCACGCAAAATAAAACCCCACGGCTTAATTCAACGAGGCCCTTAACACGATTGCTATCGCCTCCCCGAAAAAGGGATTAAGACATCCCTCTTATTTCTTCTCTTTCATAAACGCATCCGTGGCCCTATGGCCAATTCTCTTTTCCAGTTCAGACCGTCTTTGAATGGTCATTCAAAATCCAAATTAGAAGCTGCGTTTCATAAAACGGATCAAGCGATTCAAGAAACCATCGATCTTTTGGCTGCATGAAAAAGTGTTAGAGATAAATTCTCAGACCTTTATGTGTAAGAATCTAATGATTTCAAAGTTCAGTCCGCCTGCCCCTCTGGAGTCCATTCTGTCATCACGAAATTGGAGAGACTTCCAAGTTTTTCTGCCAAAGTTTTTCTTATCTCATCTTCAATTCCATCTCTTCAAGTCTTTGAATCCTATCCCGGATCTCTGCCGCACGCTCAAACTCTAAACGGCTTGCTGCCTCCTTCATCTCTTTTTTCAACTTCTGGATGATTGCAGGAACCTCTTTGATGGGCATATACTCCTCTTTCACATCGGAGATAGCAGGGATGGTTAAGTAATCCGCCTCATAAATAGAGGCCAGGATATTTCGGACCGATTTCTTCACGCTCTGAGGGGTGATCTTATTTCTTCGGTTAAACTCCTCCTGGATCTTTCTTCTGCGGTTCGTTTCCAGGATGGCCTGATCCATTGCCCCGGTCATCTTATCCGCGTAAAGGATCACTTTGCCATTGATATTTCGGGCAGCCCGGCCAAAAGTCTGAATTAAGGACTTCTCAGATCGAAGAAAACCCTCCTTGTCCGCATCGAGGATGGCCACCAGGGAGACCTCCGGAAGATCAAGGCCTTCCCTCAAAAGATTGATTCCAATGAGAACATCGAATTCTCCAAGGCGAAGTTCCCTGATGATCTCGACCCGGTCGAGGGTGTCGATATCCGAATGGAGATACTTCACCCGGACGCCCAGGTCCGAATAATATTCGGTCAGATCTTCGGCCATCCGTTTGGTCAGGGTGGTGACAAGCACCCTCTCCTTTCTCTTGACCCTCTTACGGATTTCCTCCAAAAGATCGTCAACTTGATTCTTCGCTGGCTTCACTTCAAGAAGAGGATCGCTCAGTCCGGTCGGACGGATGATCTGTTCGACCACTCCCCCCTTGCTATTTTTCATCTCGTAATCACTTGGAGTGGCAGAGACATAGACGACTTGATTGACACGTTTCTTAAACTCTTCGAACATCAACGGTCGATTATCCAGCGCCGAGGGAAGACGAAATCCATAATTCACCAATGTCTCTTTCCTCGAACGATCTCCCCTGAACATCCCGATCAATTGGGGGATGGTCACATGGCTTTCATCGATAAATAAGAGGAAATCCTCCGGAAAGTAATCGAGCAGGACAGGAGGGGGTTGCCCGGCCTCCCTTCCTGTGAGATGACGGGAGTAGTTCTCAATCCCCTGGCAGTAGCCCAGTTCCTGAAGCATCTCGAGGTCGAAGTTCGTCCTTTGCTCCAGCCTCTGGGCTTCCAGCAGCATGTTCTGTGACCTAAACCAGGCGACTCTTTCCTTCAACTCCTTCCGGATATTTTGAATCGCTGTCTGAAGCCTATCGGGTGGAGCGACATAGTGGCTTCCCGGATAGATGGGAATCTTTTCGAGCGATTGCAAAACCCTTCCTCTCAATGGATCAATCTCGGAGATCGCTTCAACCGCGTCACCGATGAGTTGGATCCGGATCGCACGACTCTCTTCATGGGCAGGAAAGACCTCGATCACATCGCCCCGTACCCGGAATGTCCCCCGATGAAAATCGATATCATTCCGCTCATACTGAATCTCCACCAGCTTCGTAAGAATCTCTTCTCTGGAGATGCTCATCCCCCTCTCTAAATAGAGGAGCATTCCGTGGTAGGCCTCCGGAGATCCAAGGCCATAGATACAGGAGACGCTGGCGACGATGATGACGTCATTCCTCTCGAGGAGGGAACGCGTTGCAGAATGGCGCATCTTATCGATGTTCTCATTGATCTGTGTGTCCTTTTCAATATAGGTGTCGGTCGAAGGGATATAGGCTTCGGGCTGATAATAGTCGTAATAGCTGACGAAAAACTCGACCGCGTTCTCCGGAAAGAGTTCTTTAAACTCACCGTAAAGCTGGGCGGCCAGAGTTTTGTTGTGTGAGATAACCAATGTAGGTTTCTGTACCTTTTCAATCACATTGGCCATAGTGAAGGTCTTGCCTGAGCCAGTCACGCCAAGAAGGACCTGGTGGGATGTCCCTTTCAGGACATTCTCGCTCAATTTCTCGATGGCCTGAGGTTGATCGCCTTTAGGTTTGAAATCGGAGACGAGTTTAAAGAGGTTCATGGAGTTATTTTACAATAAAATCGCCCCTCACCCCATCCCTCTCCTCCCTGGGAGACTGTGTCGTAATATAAAAAACCGGCTTCTTGAAAAGGGGGAGAGGCGGTTGGGTGGAAAAGATTTAGAGCGGCAACCTTTTGCCGTTCGGATTCGGTCGTGCCAAGCATATGAGAATATTCGGTTTTGTACAAGCGACAATTTCCCATAATCTAAAAGACCCGCATTCTAAAGCTTGGGAACCTGACTGCCTCTTCCCCTTTGCTTGCGATTACGACACGGTCACCTGGGCAAGAGGGGAGGGTGAGGGGGAGCGGGAGCAAAGCTCCTTATATCTGAAACAGGTGACGAGATGGTCATTGACAATGCCGGTGGCTTGAAGATGGGCATAAATGATCGTCGATCCTACGAATCGGAAGCCTCGATGGATCAAATCCTTGCTGATTTGATCCGAGAGCGAAGTCCTGGCGGGTATCTCAGAGAGTTTTTTCCAGCGGTTGACGATGGGTTTGTTATTCACGAAACCCCAGATATATCGATCGAAACTGTCGAACTCTTTTTGAATGGCAAGAAAACATCTGGCGTTATTGATGGAAGCCTCAATCTTTTTCCGATTCCTTATGATTCCAGGATTGGCTAATAATTTTTTGATCTTTTGCTCATTGTACTTTGATACTTTAACCGGGTCGAACTGATCGTAGGCTTTCCGATAATTCTCTCTTTTCATGAGGATGGTGGACCAGCTTAAGCCGGCCTGGGCAGATTCGAGCACCAGGAACTCAAAATGCTTCTTCTCGTCATGGACCGGAGTCCCCCACTCCTCGTCATGGTACCGGAGATAGATTTCATTCGTGGTCGGCCACGGGCATCTCTTCACATCAACTCCACCAAACTCATTACAATAATTACTTTAAAATCGTCAGCCCTAAAAACTTATATTTTTCATCAAAATCAAAAATTACAGGAAAATGCTTTAAATTTTTCCTCTTTATTTCCCACGGGAAACCGCCATATCTCTTTCCCCTACCCTTCCTGTCCCTGTCACAGAGCCTTATATGAATAAGATGTTTGTCAATATGACATTCGATGTTACCCTCTTTTACATTAACCGTTCTCTCCGCGGCGATATTGATTCCTTGGTCGAAGAGGCTTGATTTATAAGAATTATGAACGCCCACATTTACGACAGCGCCATAAAAATTGATTGTATCATTAACGATCTCCGCACCTTTTTTGTTTTCGAATGTCTTTTTCGAATTAGGGTTCGCTTTCACTCCTAATTTCTTGAACCCTTTTTTAGGTAAAAGAACATAGAAATCGTCGGCCCCTTTAATTTTCCCGCATATTTTACAGGCTTCTTTTTTGTCCCTCGTCCTTTTGTATCCCTCCCAATGCCCGCACTGTAAACCTAAAAACTCCCAGGCCAATCCGAGTTGTTGATAGATATTGAAAAATATCTGCATTTCTTTTTGGCTGATTTTTTCATTGTTAAGGAAGTTCTTGCTGACAAAATCCATGCTCTTAAAAAGAACGTTTAGTTGCTTCTTAAGGTCCTTCTCAATCTTTACCCGATTCATTTATTCCCCTGCCTCCATTAAATTATTTATGTGATGTTAGCCCCTTCTCCGTTTAAATCGTCCGGACTCAGTTTAGCGGCATAATTGAGGGCAGCCTCGATATTTTCGTCAGTTACTGTATACTCTCGCATGATTTCCTCTTTTGTCATGCCGCCTGCAAGCCCTCCGACAATCCGAGTTACAGGAACACGTGTTCCTCGAATGACTGGTTTACCATGCTGAATTTCCGGATCTATTACAATTCGTTCTTCCATCTTTGCACCTGCCTTCCCTTCCATTTTAAATCAACCGATGTTAATTTCAAATAGCATTTGTGACACAAACGAAGCTTGAAGGTTTTGGGGGAAATGTGTTTGTTGCGTTGTTATCCGCCGGTGCTGACAAAGCATTTCTCCTCAATCATTTGTTGAATTTGTCTCGTGTCAAGGACCACTTTGTATTTTTATACAATATTTCACATAAAAAACCTTGACAAGACAGAGATAATTTATTATATTGGACAATAATTGTCAAGACAATTATTGTCAACCAATGTATGGCTAAAAATCTAGGCACTAAAATTCGAGAACTGAGGACAAAAAGGGGGATGCGGCTTAGAAAGGCAGCAGCGGCCCTTGATGTTGACCAATCTTTGCTGAGCAAATACGAGAGGGGGGACCGATTGCCAAGTGAAGATTTTATACGCCGAACTGCGAAGTTATTCTCATATGACGCACAAGAGTTGATGGCGATGTTATTGAGCGATAAGTTTTTGGCCGATGTAAAGGATGAGGATGTTTATGTCGCAAGTAAAGCACTAAAGATTGCTGAGCAGCAAATCAAGTATTTTACCCACAAGGAGTAATTGATGGGTGTGAGGTGGTTACGTGAATTTCATAGAAAATGAATCACCGACGAAACTACGCGGTGGGTATTACACTGACGCGAGACTTGCTCAGTTTCTGACCAGATGGGTGTTCGAGATAAAACCTCGAAGGATATTGGAGCCGGGTTGTGGGGATGGTATATTCTTCGAGGCTATGGGTAAAGTCCGTAATGAACAACTTGAGTATGTTTTGGGTTTCGAGATCGAACCAAGTGAAGCAGCGAAGGCGAGAGAGCGCGGAAGTACTTTCATGAAAATAGAGCCTGACATACGTACCCGCGACTTCTTGAGTTGGGCGTTGATTAAGTTTACATCACGAGAAAGGTTTGATGGTGTTCTAGGGAATCCACCGTATATACGTTACCAATACTTGGACGAGCGGTTGCAGAATATTGCCGAAGCTATTTTTAAATACCACTCATTGCCATTTACTAAACATACAAATGCTTGGGTTTCCTTCGTCGTTGCTTCGGTTGCCTTGCTGAACCCAGGAGGCAGGCTGGGAATGGTACTTCCCTCTGAGCTTCTTCACGTTCTACACGCCCAGTCGCTTCGGAACTTCTTGGCAAAGGAATGTGAGAGAATACTTGTTATCGACCCGAATGAACTCTGGTTCGAAGATGCCTTACAGGGCGCAATCATACTTCTTGCTGAGAAAAAGATTTCACGGGAGGTTAGCTGCAAAGGGCTTGGGATAGTTCAGACTAGGTCAAAGAGGTTCCTCGATTTGGATACATCAGAAATATTTGACAGCGTTGAGTATCTCAATGGGGAAACAATTGGAGGCAAATGGTTGATAGCACTTCTAAATAAGAAGGAGCGTGAATTGTTGTCTGATATAAAGCATAGAAACAATGTATATCGCTTCGATTCACTTGCTGAGGTTGATGTAGGCATAGTCACTGGTGCAAACAAGTTCTTTCTTGTAACCGACGAAGTCGTAGAAAGATTTGGATTGAAGAAATGGGCTCATCCGATGTTTGGGCGAAGCGAGCACGTTGGTGGAGTGATTTACAGTAGGGCTTCACACGCGAATAACCGACAGAAAGGATTACCAACAAACTTTATTTGGTTTGGGGATGAGCCGATAGACAAATTGCCGAAGAAAGTGAGAGCCTATATTGAGTCTGGAGAGCAAGAGAGTCTACATACTCGATACAAGTGTCGGGTAAGGAATCCTTGGTATAGCGTACCCTCTGTGTATTTTGCTCCAGTAGGTATGCTAAAGAGGGCTCACGATTTCCCAAGGTTGATACTGAACCGTGCAAAAGCGTTTACGACAGATACCGCCTATCGTATAAGACCGAAAAATGTGTCAAACGAAAAACTGGTATACTCATTTTTGAATAGTTTGACGGCTCTGACAGCCGAGATTGAAGGAAGGCACTACGGGGGTGGAGTTTTAGAATTGGTGCCCTCTGAGATTGAGAGGCTTCTTGTCCCGGTTACGCGAATGGAAAAAGGGGACTTGGTAAAATTGGACGACCGTTTGAAGTCTGGTGCAAGCGCTGGAGACCTGCTGGCAATGCAGGACAAAAAAATTCTGAAAACTCTTGGTTTAACGAGTAGTGAAATAGATATTATCTTCTCAGCGTGGAATCGATTAAGGCTTAGGCGGCAGAGAGCGACAGAAGAAATGTCATAATGTAATAGTGGAGTTAATCGATTTCGATAAGAAATTGTCTGGGATTGTTGATTTGTCGGTAAAGTCGAAACTCACGCCCTAGCAAGTCACGATGAGCAATAAAACCTCTAGCTACCCCCCAATGTATTTGAGTCATCGCATTAAGTTGCTCGTAGGCTCGAGTATCAGTCCGACTATTGTGGGTAAGTTTCAGAGTGTATTTCCCAAAACTGACACCCTTAACTACAATTTCGAATTTTGCCTCTGCTCTTTCAAGGTGGCTTAAGGAAGGGGCAGGATCTTTCCTCCAAATAAGTGAACGAAAGATTGTTCGTCTGAAATAGCTTCGTTGGTCTACGCCTTCGAGTTTTCCTTTCTTCAGAAGCATTGAGCCAGTAGGATTCGTAGTCACTCCGGTCGGAATATTTAAGTCACGCTCTGTTAGCCCTTTGCTCACCCAGACTAGTAGCCAACCATCACGAACTAGAGGAATTACTCTGTGTTTGGGGGGCTTAATGACACGGTCTCGTTTTTTCCTGAATAGCTTTATTTTGGGAAGTTGATCTCGCCTATCAACGCGGATTCGTGCAGTACCCCAATGTGGATGTTCTATTCTCTCGTCCTCTATTCTGCCCTGATTAAGCAAACGAACGACATCCTTTTTTTTTCGCACTTCCACGACGTGCTCAGGAAAACTATCCTGCAAAGATGTAATAGACGAAACTAAATCGGTCAAAAACTGTTCGTCCGTATTGTTTTGTCTATCTATTGTTAGTATAGTGCTCGCTTCAATATTCTCGTTGAGGCCAGATAGAGTAAGATTCGCACTTCCAATTATAACTCTCCCCTCATCACGATTGAATGATATATATGCTTTGGGGTGGAATATTGTTGATGTGGAGCCTGTGTCAACTGAATAGATCTTCACTTTCAGATCGAGGAGAGCAAGCAAACCTTGTGCAGATGTGATTCCGTTGCGGATGCCAGCATAGATGATGGTTCGTCGATTGTGTTTCTTTATAAAATCGCTTATTTGCTTGACACCGTTTTCCCTAACGAATGCGACACCAAATATCATTTTTGATAGATTTTCTATCTCAAGAAGTGTCCGTATCGCAGTCTCGTGATCGTTGGATTGCCTGATACCTTGGAACAAGAACTTTGGTTTTGCCATAAAAATTCCTTCGAAGATTGAATAATCAATAAGCAAAGTGATACATATTATTGGGAGAGAAATTATCACAATTAAAAAATATGTCAATTGTTTTTTGGATGGGAGAGGATTGGTGATTTTGAGATGGAAATCCGTCGGCAATATCTGACTACCGGCAGGCAGGAATGCCGACGCTACATATCCTTAACCGGATTTGTTGTTGGAGTTTTCGGGTTTGAGTTTTTTCTGAACACCTGAGGAATAGACGATGATCGCGGACTCTCCATCCACCGGGCATTTGTTCTCGCAGATGCCGCATCCCGTGCACTTCTCCTCTTTCACGATAGGCCGTTTCTTCTCGTCACCCACGATGGCGTGATAGGAACACTGCTCATTACAGACGAGACAGATTTTCTCCGTGTCATAGGCAATGCATCGGTTCTTATCGATATGAGCCACCCCGATCTGAATGAGGCGTTTCTCCTCAATGGAGAGAGGTCGAATCGCTTCGGTGGGACAGACCCTTCCGCAAAAATTGCAGAACTCCTCACAATATCCGATCCGGGAAACCAGCCTGGGCGTATAAAGCCCTGCCAAACCTGCTTCCAAAAATGTCGATTGAAGGGCATTGTTGGGACAGACTTTCAGGCACTCCCCGCAACCTGTGCAGACGGCCACAAACTCTTCTTCCGGCAAGGCTCCGGGAGGACGGACCAGCCGATTATTTTTTAAACCACTCTCCGACTGGAGCGGATTAGTTTTGATCATCAGTGCGGAAACACAGCCGAAGGCGAAGGATCCCAGGACATACCTCCTTGAAAGGTTGACTCCATCGACGGTTTTCCAGGCAGGAATGCCGAAGTTAAAGGAGACGGCTTGAGGTGGGCATTCGAGACATTTAAAGCAGGAGACACAGTCCTGCTGGCGGCAGTTCTGGGGAGCCTTCTCGGGAATGGCTCCCACAGGGCACTCCTTCACGCACTTCTGACAGTCAGTGCAATCATCGGTGACGGATCGTTTGAGAATCCGGAGACGGGAGGTGATCGAAAAGAGTGTCCCCAATGGGCAGAGGTAACGGCACCAAAACCTCTTGCGGATCACTCCAAGGGCCAATATGCCCATGAAAAAGATAAAAATGAAGAGATTGACCTTGAAGACAGGCAAGGGGATATTCAATATGGAGAAAGGATTCTTTGGAAGAAGGCTTTGAACCTGCGGGACAAGATGATTAAAGATATAGATCGCAGGTGGATAAAAAGAGATAATCAGGGTCCTCGTAAGCAAACTGATCGGATCAAGAAGATACATCACCTGAAACGCCATGAGACCAGCAATGATAGAGAAGATAAAAACCCCGTAGCGGAACCTTCGGAGCGGTTGATCGTCGAACGCTTTGGCTCGCTTCTTTTCCCGGAAGAGAAGCCGATCGAAGAAGTCGATGACCGCCCCCATGGGGCAGAACCACCCGCAGAAGAAGTTCCCGAAGATGATAACAAGGAGAAGCACCCCGAAGGCAGGAAGCATCCTCTCGATAATCCCTTTGTGTGCAAGGGTTGAAATGATGGCGACAAACGGATCAAGACGGAGGTAGAGGTCAACCGGGATCTTTATCTCAAGAGGGAAGGCGGTCTTGATGACGAGATAGAGAAGAAAGAGAAAGGAAAGGACCTGTGCCGTCCTTCTTAAGAAAGGGATGGTCTTGATCATGTTGCGCTAACTTTCTTAACTCGAATCTTGGCAAGATCAATCTCGCCCAACCCTAACTCAGAAGCCAGTTTAACAAACCTCACCTCCTCCGGTTTAAAAGGTTTTCCGGTTTTCGGATTTTTAAACAGCGCCACTGAATAAGCATCCACTGAGACGATATCCGTGGAAACCATTACCTGATTGGGGTCCTCTGTCTTGCCCGGACCTTTGGGACCATTCGTCGTAAGAATTCGTATGGCATCCACCACTACCAGGTCCGGCTTACGGAGGGTATTGATGTCGGCGATGCATTGATGGAGGTCAATCTTGTGCATGATCTCCATGTCCCAGGCAATACCCATGAGATTCTTCAGCCCAAGTGTCAGTTCCGTTGCAAAATGCTGTTTGGGGATAGGAAAATTGATGAAGACATCTGTCTCCAGTACATCCCTGAGAATCTCCGCCGTCTTCAGCTTCTTCGCTCTTGGAATTTCAACCTGTTTGTAGACATTCCTGCCATGGCCGGAAAGCACATCCGCTCCTGCCTTCTGCCCAGCTTCTTTCAATCCAGAGCGGGCAAAGGCAAATTGGTAATTATCACAGGTATGATCCCAGACCGCGACCCGTTTTGCCCCTGCCTCATAACACATCTTGACCAGCGAGAAAAGCAGGTCCGGGTTATTGGTGCAGGCCTGCTCCGGGGTTCTGGCCCAGGCGATGTTCGCCTTGATCACGACCCTCTGCCCCTTCTTTACAAATCGGCCCATCCCTCCCAAGGGGGTCATAGCGGCCTGGAGAAGTTGGGAAGGACTCCCGTTTTTGGCAATCACGAGATCAGCCTCACCTGAAGCATGGGCAAGTGTTCCATAAAAAGGGAGCGTCTCCATGATCAAAGGGGCTGCGGTCACAGCCGCCGCCCCTTTAATGAACTGTCTCCGTGTCAGTTTTTTGCCTAAAGATTGATCCATCGAAATGGTTTCCTCCTCTTCGGGTTGTTGGATTTTTTTTTCGACTCCGCAATCCGAATTCCGAAATCTGCAATTTTATGGGTTTAACATCAGTCTCGAAGCTCCCTTATCCGTTCCGAACCAGATGCTATTCTTATCCTCTGCGGCATAGAAGATGTTGTTGCTCAGGAGCCCATCCGCTGTGGTCAAAAACTCCCAGTGTCCGCTGGGAAGGTCATAGAGGCTCACTCCGTTATCCCTGCTGACAATGACCTTCTCCTTGGTCACTGCGATGGATTGGATCCCCCCATTCTTCAAAGAATCGGTGGGCTCCAGCTTCTTCCATCGGTCTGAGACAGAATCATACTCAAAGAGAGCGCCTCCGATTCCACCTGCCCAGATCCGCTGCCCAACCTTCACCAGGGCTTTGATCTCGACCTCCGTTAACCCTTCTTTCTCCGAATAGTTTTTCCATACCCTCTTTGCTTTCTGGAGTCGGCTGATCCCACCGCTCGTAGCCATCCAGATGAAATCGGGATCAATCAAAATGGAGTTAACAAAATTTCCGGACAGACCATCCTGTGTGGAATAGAACCTTTTCCATCCCTCGGTCTTCTTGTCGAGGAGGGAGAGGCCTTTTTCGGAGCCCACCCAGAGAAGTTCTCCATCTACACCAATCGCATTGACCTTTTTTGCCCGGCCGTCATTGGTGTTAAATGTTTTCCACTGAGGGCTTTTCTGGGGATGGTAGTAAGATATCCCTCCACCTCCAAATCCGTAAAAATAGGTTCCAAACCAGATCCGGTCCGTATCCGGAACGATGACGGATACATGGTTGTAGGCAAGGTGGTTCTTCCAACGAATGCTGTCTCCATCGTCCACCTTGATCGCAGGTTCGCCTTTCGTCGTATAATGTTTATAAACCTTTTTCGACCTGTCATAGAGAGTCGCTCCACCTTCATAGGTGCCAAACCACACTTCTTCTCCCTGAATGGCAATTGAAAAGACCATATTGCTCGACAGCCCTTCTTTCTGTGTTATATGCTGAAAGGAAAGGGGCTTCTTTAATGGTCCAGCAGTGGAAGAAGTGAAAGGGGTGTACAACAAAAAAGCAAACGTTAAGAGGAATAACAGGAAAAATGGCTTCATTTTCCACCTTTCTGTAAAGGGATTTATTAAATTATGTCGAATCATTCTGAAATTTTCAATATTCGATGCTTATCTCCCCTAAAAAATCCGAACCCACGAAACAATTTCAAAATCCAAATGGTCAAAATTATGAACCTTTGTCTTAATCCTTTGTTTCAAATTTTGTATTTCGGTGATTAGAATTTGTTTCGAACTTCGCCTGCCTGCGCGAAGCCGCTTCGGCGAAAGCAGGAATTTCGTGCTTCGAGTTTAAAGCGCTCTCTAATCATATCCTGACCAGACTATTTGAGTCTCTTTCCGCCCGGAGAAATGGAGTCCTGCATCCGAATGATCTCAGTGCCAGGTGGAATTTTAAACTGGAAGAAGGAACTGGAGAGGTTTGTATTCGTCTTGATATCGGTAAAGCGGGTTCTCGTCACATTTCCCAGACCGTCGAAAACATCCACCTGAATCACAAAATAAGTCTTCTTATCGACGGTCAATGCCAACCTCGATACGGCCGGATGGGATTCCTTTGGAGCCATTTCTATGACGATATGATCTTCCTTCTGGGGAGGGGATTCGTTGATATTGATAAGTTTGAAATCTCGTCTCAGATCTCCCTCTCCGACCAGAAATCCAAACTCTTTGATCATCTTATCGGCATGGGAGATTAAAACCTGATTCTCCTCGGGCTGATAGAACCATAGGGTCTGTCCGTCCGAGATGATTTTCTGGTTTGGAACGCGATAGTCCCAGCGCATCATCCCCTTCTTTTTAAAAAAGAGCTTTCCCTCCCCTTTCTGCGACTGCCGCATCACCTTCCCGATATATTCCTGGGCAAAATTGGCTTCAAAATCAGCCGTCTTTTCATATTGATTCTGGATTTCGTTTAAAACAGCTTGGCCGGCTTGGCCAAAGGCCATGGAAATAAAGATCAGATGAAATAGAAATGTCAAAAAGATCAATGGAAATATTTTTTTCATCTTCGTCAACCTCTCGTTTTCAAAGGTTATGGCGATGAACGATAAGCCCTGAACTACAAACTGCTCATTGCTCATCTGTCATTGTCCATCGTCCATGGTTCATTGTTTATGGTTTAAGGTTCAATCTTTTTTACCAGGACCTCCCGCGGCTTGACCCCGTCTGAAGGCCCCACTACCCCCTCCTCCTCCATCTTTTCGATGATGCGGGCCGCCCGGTTATAACCGATTCGAAATCTTCTCTGGATGAGGGAGATCGAAGCCTGGCCGGTTTCGGCCACAAAGGCAAGAGCTTCATCATACTTCTCGTCATACTCATCCCCCTCTCCTGTTGCCTCTCTATCTTTCTTCACCTCCGTGAGGATCGAGGTTTCATAGGAAGGTTTTCCCTGTTTTTTCAGAAATTCGACTACCCGCTTGGTTTCCGTACTGGAGATGAAGGCGCCGTGGATGCGTATCAATTTTGCGCTGCCCGGAGGAAGAAAGAGCATATCCCCCGACCCCAGAAGATGTTCCGCGCCGATGGTGTCCAGAATCGTCCTCGAATCGACCTTTGAAGTGACCTGGAAAGAGATCCGTGCGGGGAAATTGGCCTTGATGAGGCCGGTGAGCACATCGACCGAGGGCCTCTGGGTGGCCAAAATAAGATGGATGCCTACCGCTCTCGCCATCTGGGCAAGCCGGGTGATCGACTCCTCCACCTCCTTCGAAGAGATCATCATCAGGTCAGCCAGTTCATCGATTACCACGACGATATAGGGAAGCCTCTCCACCCTTTCTTCTGCCTTATTTTCATCTCCCTCCAGAGTATCCCCTCTTCGTTTATAGACCCTTCCCTTCTCCTTCAATTCCTTGTCTATTTTCTGATGATAATGTTCGATATTTCTGACCGCCTTCTCAGCCAGGATCGTATATCTCCGCTCCATCTCATCAACCAGCCACTTGAGGGCAATGGCCGCCTTCTTTGGGTTGGTGACAACAGGGAGGAGGAGATGGGGGATGCCTTCATAATCGGAGAGCTCCAGCATCTTGGGATCGATCATGAGGAAGCGGACCTCTTCCGGAGTGGCTTTGAAGAGGATGCTGCTGATCATCGAATTGACGGAGACGCTCTTGCCGGACCCGGTTGACCCTGCCACCAGGAGATGGGGCATTCTGGCTAGATCAAAGACAAAGGGTTCTCCAGAAATATCTTTTCCGATTCCAAAGGAGAGCTTCGATTTCGAGTTCCTGAACGGATCGGAATCGATGATCTCCTTGAGATAAACCGTTTCCCTGACCGCATTGGGAACTTCAATTCCAACCACCGATTTCCCCGGAATGGGGGCCACAATCCGAATGGTCATTGCACTTAGAGCCAGTGCCAGATCATCTGCGAGGTTGACGATCCGGCTGACCTTCACCCCGGGAGCAGGTTCAAACTCATAGACCGTGATAACCGGACCAGGTCTCACCTCCACGACCCGCCCCTCAACCCCATAATCCAGAAGCTTTTTCTCCAGGATGCGGGAGTTCATCACCAGACTGTCCCGGTCGATCTTCTGTCTCTTCTCTGTCTCAGCTTCAAGAAGGGAGGTAGGGGGGAGTTGAAACTCCTTCCCGGGCACTGCAAATTCAAAGGCTTCCTGCTCGATAATCTCCTCCCGTTTCTTTGAAGGCGTTGTTCTGTCAACGACCACAACCGGAGGAGCTTCCCTCAGTTCATCTCTCGCCTCGCCTTTCTCCTGCTTCCGTTTCACTAACTTCTTTGCCCTCTCAGTCTGCTCCCTTCTGACCATCTTCATCGTGCTTATCTTATCGATGAGTTTAGCCATCCCGTTGACCAGACGACGGAGGACCCCAATAAAGGAGATCCCTGTGCCCAAAACGAAACCCAGGACCAAAATCACGATAAAGAGGACCGTGGCTCCTGGAAGGTTAAAATATCGGACCAGGTTTCTGGAAAGGATCTCCCCGATAAATCCTCCCACCAGGAGGTCCTGCGTGTAAATCCGGAGGGGTTTCATCCACAAACTGAAGAGGGATGAAGTGGTCAGGAGGATGATTGCCCAGCCTCCCAATTTGACCAGCGGATACTTCCACTCCCAGCGAAGGATAAAGCCGAAGGCATAGAAGCCGAGGACAAAGGGGATGAGAAAGGCGGGAAATCCGACCCCCTGGAAGAGAAGGCCCGAGACATAGGCTCCGACAATTCCCATCCAGTTACCAATCACTTTCACTTTTTGAGAGGAGTAGGAAAAGAAGGATGGATCTGCGGAATCGTATGAGATCAGGCTGAGGAAGAGGAAGACCGCTATGGCGACTAGTAAAATCCCGATGATCTCCCGTTTCAACTTCTCTTTGATGGAATCCTCGATCACAGCCCCCCCATTTCATCCCTTGGAGATCAACTCAAAATTTTTTGAAATCGTTTCACTCACCTTCTCCATCAAAACCGGTCTGTCTTTTACTGAATAAGGCTCCGTCTCAATGGGGTCCCCAATCTTTATCCGGATCTCTCCGGAGGAAGCGGTCAACCGGTCTTTCGACATGATCTCCCGGCTACCGGCAAGCGAAATGGGAATGATTGGGACTTTCGATTTCATGGCCAAGATAAACCCCCCTTTTTTAAAGAGTTGGATCGAACCGTCCGGGCTCCTCGACCCTTCCGGGAAGATGACAACGGACATCCCTTCCCGGATCTTTTGAGCGGCTTTATTCATCGACTCCACCGTCGCCTCCCGCGTTCCCTGCCGGTCGATGCTGATATAGCCTGCCGCACTCATTGCCCAGCCGAAGAAGGGGATGGAGAAAAGCTCCTTTTTCACCAGCCATTTAAATTGGAAGGGAAGATGGCCGAGGAGGACAAAAATATCATAACTTCCCTGGTGGTTCGACATAAAGATAAAAGGACCCTTTCCTTTGATATTCTCCAACCCCTCGACTTTCACCTTGACCCGATTGGCGAGCAGGGCGATCCTGCCCCAGAACCGCGCACAATAGTGGCCTACTCTCCCCTTTCGGTCCAAAGGGTAGCTGAGTAAGGTTAAAACCCCCAGGACCAGGGTGGCAATCACAATAGAAGACCAAACGAAGATAGTGCGGATCATAAACAAACCAAATTCCAATTATCAAATTCCAAGCTCCAAATAATTTCCAATACCCAATGTTCAAATAACCAATCCAAAGTCGCCATTTAAATCATTTTGGTCATTGGGATTTGGTTATTATTTGGTTATTGGTGCTTGGAGTTTGGTTATTTTTATATTCTCTTCTCCAATTCCTTGAGGATGGCCTGAACCTCCTCTCGGATCTTATCGTCAATGTCATAGGGAGACTTTCCTTCCCGATCTGCCTGAAGGATTTTCGGATTAAAACTCATGTGCCCTAGGACCGGAAAATCGGAAAGGCTCTCCTCGATCACCTTTCGGTCCTCTTCGGAATTGACCTTATTGCCGACGATCATCATATTTTTGATCTTTAGATCCTCTCCCAATTTTCTAATCTGTCTGGCTGTTTGGATGGCCCTCTGTCCGGGTTCGACCACGATGATGAGTCCATCCACATGGCCTGTGCTTCCCCTTCCCAGATGCTCGAGTCCTGCTTCCATATCGATGATGAGCGCCTCGTCTCTCAGAATGAGAACATGGCGGACCAGACTCTTCAGAAGCACATTTTCAGGGCAGAAACAACCTCCGCCTCCCTGTGGAATGGAGCCTAAAAGGAGGAGTTTGACGCCCTGATGGGTCACCCCCAGATCATCGGGAATGTCATCCACTTTGGGATTGAGTTTAAACATCGAGCCAAAGGTCCCCTTTTTCGATCCGGTCCTCTCTTCGATCAGAGTGGTCATGGAAGCAATCGGAGAAAGTTTATCCAAAGACTCCTTTGGGAGGCCGATGGCAGAAGCCAGGTTGGAATCCGGGTCTGCGTCGATGGCGAGAACCTTCTTCCCCTTTGCGGCTAAAATTCGGGCCATCACGCCTGCAAGCGTCGTCTTCCCAACCCCGCCCTTTCCCGAAATTGCGATCTTCATCGAATCCCTTTTCCTAAATCGTTACATTATCATAGCCAAAAATTCTTCAAATGTCTAATCGCTTTCAAGAGACCTCTGAAAAATTACTTTTCGCTCTCTGATGATGCACCTGCCTGCCGCAGGCAGGGTTTCAAAAAAGGATTCCGCAGATTTTTCAGAGATTTCTGCACTTTTTCAGAGACCTCTTAAATACTATTTGACAAACCGAATTCCAATCAATAATGATAAAGGAATCATGATGAAGATAAACAAGAAGGCGCTGGGCCTTCTCAGCACCGCCCATTTCGTCACCGACTTGAATCAGGGGGCCCTTCCCGCCCTTCTCCCCTTTTTCAAAGAGGCGCTGAACCTCTCCTATACGATGGCAGGCACGGTTCTTCTTTCTGCAAACCTGACCTCCTCCATCATTCAGCCCGTCTTCGGGCACCTCTCGGATCGGAGACCAATCGGATGGCTCCTCCCTCTGGCCCCCCTCATCGCCTGCATGGGCATTTCGGCCTCCGGCTTCAGTCCTAACTACTTCCTCCTTCTCGCATGCGTTATTGTGAGCGGCATCGGGATTGCGATCTTTCACCCGGAAGGGTTCAAAACAGCCCACTTTTTTACGGGCGAGGAAAAGGCAACGGGCATGTCCATCTTCGCAGTCGGTGGAAACCTGGGCATTGCCCTCGGTCCGGTCTGGGCGCTCTTCCTTGTCACCTACCTGGGTCTTCAGGGAACCCTTGGCATGGTCGTGCCGGGAATTCTGATAGGGGCCGTTTTACTTCTCAATTTCTCAACGATCACCTCTCCTGTGAAGACAGCTCACACGGAGGCCAAGAATGAAAAGAGAAGGCCTCTAACAAAAGAGCAAAAGCGAACTTTCTTTCTTCTCGTAAGCGTTGCCACAGTTCGGGCATGGGTTCAGTTCGGGATGGCAACTTATATTCCCTTTTATTACATCAATTATCTCAAAGGAAACCCGCTCTATGCAGGAAAACTTGTCTCAACCTTTCTCATCTCAGGGGCTGTGGGAACACTGATCGGCGCACCACTGGCGGACCGATGGGGTCACAAGAATTTTTTACAGATCTCTTTGCTCCTATCCTTTCCTCTTCTTCTTCTTTTCTATTACAGCAGCGGATTTATCTCTTTTATCCTTCTCGGAATTGCAGGAATGGTCTTAATCTCATCCTTTGCCCTCACAACGGTGATGGGCCAGGCGGTCCTTCCCCAGCATTTGGGAATGGCTTCGGGGATGATGGTCGGATTTACCATGAGCGCAGGGGGAATCGGCGTCACCCTTCTCGGAACAATTGCAGATCATTGGGGCGTGCCCGTGGCGATGAAGACGATCTTAATCCTGCCCCTGATCGCCTCTGGCCTCGCCTTGATGGTGAAGTATCCTCTAAAATTGAAAGGAGAATGATGAAGGCGATCCTGGTCACGGGCGGGGCAGGCTTCATCGGCTCTCATCTTTGCGAAAGGCTACTTGCGGAAGGGCATTCTGTGATCTGCCTCGACAACTTCGACAGCTATTACGATCCAAATCTGAAAATCAGAAATGTCGGGGAGATCAGCAAGAAATATCCCGGACCCTTCACAATGCTCACAGGCGATATACGGAATCGTGACTATCTCACAGACTTGTTCAAAAGGAATCGGATCGATGCTGTCTTCCATCTTGCTGCAAGAGCCGGGGTAAGGCCTTCCATCGCTGATCCCCTTCTCTATGAGGATGTGAACTTAAGGGGAACGATCACGCTCCTGGAGGTCTGCAAAAAATTTGGGATGAAAAACTTCATCTTTGCCTCCTCCTCATCGGTCTATGGAGAGAGCCAACGAGTTCCCTTTTCTGAAACAGACCTCGATATTCAACCCATCTCTCCTTATGGAGCCACCAAGCGGGCTGGAGAGCTTCTCTGCTATTCCTACCATCATCTCTACGGAATCCATATCGCCTGTCTGCGGATCTTCACGGCTTACGGGCCCCGGCAGAGGCCGGAGATGGCCATTCACAAATTTACCTTCTTGATGGGCCAGGGAAAAGAGATTCCGATGTATGGAGATGGTTCTTCAAAAAGGGACTACACCTATATCAATGACCTTATCGATGGGATGATGGCTGTTCTTCATCGCCACAGGGGCTTTGAGATTTATAACCTCGGGGAGTCTCGGACCACATCCCTGAAAGAACTCATCCGGATGATCGAGGGATGCCTCGGCATGAAGGCAAAGATTAAGGCAATGGAACCTCAGCCGGGGGATGTCTCCATCACTTATGCGAATATCACCAAGGCGGCCCGAATGCTAGGATATCAACCAAGGGTGAACATGGAGGAAGGCATCAGACGATTTGTGGAATGGTATAAAGTACAACGGATTTGACGGCTCGCTCAACCTCGGGCAGGTAATCAATGCCTAACCCAGACGCCTTATATATTTCAACATCTTATCAAGATTTAGGTATAGCCGTCATTTTCACAACCACGTGTCCCCACCCACCACACTGGGGACCCGTGTCAAAACAGCCGGTGGTGTTAAACATCACCTCATTAGGGTCCCGGCCATTCATCAGGTTTTCAAAAAAGGCATTGATCAAAACAGTTAAGTTCGGCATCATAAAAGCACAGACGCGATCCGGGCTCTCTTTCGTAAGCAAATTACCAGAACTGTCAAAAATCAGTTTCTGGCCGACGATATGCCCTGAATGGCAACCTTTCGATTCTATCACCTCAGCCACCAAACGGTATTCAGAGGTTTTAATAGCGTTCTGAAATTGGCGCTGAAACTTTGGGTTCTCTTTGATCATCGCCCATTCCTGATCGTCCAATTTCAATCTCAGCCGTATGATTTCGGCCAATTGATCCTTATCCATATCTTCCTCCTTCATGAAGAGAATGTCAGATTTATTCGATAAATAAGAAGGCGTAGCGGTTCATTTCTTGTTTGTAGTCATAAAGCACCTCTATGGGGAAACTTATTTTTTGAACGGTGGCAAAGACATCGATCGCCATGGATTCCGGAGAAGGTCTGGACATCTTCGGCTGCTTGCACAATTGTTTGATTCCCGGACAGGAGCTGCAGAGATGACAGGAATCCATAAACAGGAGAAAAGCCTTGTAGTAACCCGAAAGAAAGACCTCTCGCTCCAGGTTCAAAAGCTTTGAATTAACTTTCCTTGTCCAGGCAAAACGATCTTCAGGCCGAACCACCCTCTTGGTAAACCTAAAAACAGCACAGGTTTTATATTCCCGGATAAATTCCTTGACCTCTGCCACCGAAGGGGTATTGGGGGGACAGGTCCCGCATTTCCCATAATTCTTGCATCCGAATGTGCATTTCATCCTCGCCCATTGAGCTACAACAATTTGCCTTGGGTCAATCCATTTATAATCCCTGTATCCATGTTTTTCGAATACCTCTTCAAATTTCTTACGATTCATCTGATTCTTACCAGTGTTTTTTTTCATTTTATCCCCCTAAGTCTTGAAACGTTAAATAGACTTCTACTACAAGAATGAAATAAATTCAACATAAAGATCGTTTGGATCGGTCCATACTCAAACGATGAGACATCTCCGTCTGTTGCAAAGACTCCAAAGATCAGCCATAGTCTTAACAAAAGATATTCAAAATTCTCTTAATAATCCCCTCCCACGTCGGGGAGGAAAAATTTTGTTAAAGTATTAGAGATAAATTCTCAGAATTAATGTGGAGTCCAAAAGGAGAAAAATGATGAATAAAGAAATCTTAGAAATCTTTTCGGATTATGTGTGACCCTGGTGTTACTTCGGTACCGTGCGTATTGACCGATTGCAGAAAGAGTATGATATCCAAATCCGCTGGATCGCCTTCCCGCTCCATCCTGAGACCCCAGAAGAGGGGCTTACTCTCGAAGAACTCTTCGCAGGGCGTAATATCGATATTGATAAGGCACGGGAACGCTTACGCAAGGTCGCTCGTGAACTCAACCTGCCCCTTGGGGAAAGAAAAAAGACGTTTAACAGCCGCCTGGCTCAGGAATTGGCAAAATGGGCAGAATCAAAAGGGGTAGGCGAAAAGTTCCACAGAGCCGTCTTTAATGCCTATTTCGTTGAGGGTATAAATATTGGTAAAGTTGATGAACTGATTCGCCTGTCTAAATCCATAGGGCTTCCCGAAGAAGGGGCAAGAGAGGTTCTAAAATCGAGAAGGTATAAAGAGGAGGTAGACTCGGACTGGAACTACTGTTATGCCCAGGGCGTCACGGCAGTTCCGACCTTTGCAATCAATCACCAGAAGGCCGTTGGCTTCCAGCCCTATGAGACATTAAAGCAACTTCTCAAGAACAAAGGCATAAAGAAACGATATTGATTTTTGGCTCTACTATGTGAAAGCTAAGATTTGTCAATACAGGGACTTTCAAGTTTAGCGTTGACTTCTTGAAATCTACGGATGAGAATTTTTGCCGGATGGCTGAGACTTCTATCAGTAATCGAGGTGCGGATAATGGCACTTAAGCGGAGGTGAAGGACAATCATGAATCAAAAATCCAGCGGACTTCTGGCGTCCTTTATGGTGACGCTCTTTACCGTATGGGTGTAAATCATCGTCGTCCGGACATCGCTATGCCCCAGGAGTTCCTGAATCGTCCGGATGTCATAGTTGCCCTGGAGATGGGGTACCCTCATGCGGATAACATTGATAATGACATGATATACGGAAAAATAAAATAAAGGGTTGAAAAATATTTGTCAAGATATATAATAAAATTAATGCGGTTCCGGCGGTTTAAGAAACCAGGCAATCAAGGCGAAAGAGGATCTTCTCATGGATGGGCGCCGACTTCCCCACCCAACGGATTGAGGAGATATACAGAAACCACAGAATAACTCGTTAGGCCCCATGAATTTCTGTAATGTGTCCGAGAATCTCGTTTCCACAATTCTCTCTGCTGCCATTATTGCCGCAGTGGCGTGGATATACAGCTTCGTAAGAAATCTCAGGCTCGAGGCTCAACTATCGGACGCCATTAACCCTAACCAAAAATATTTGAAATTTTACAGACTTGTCATCCTGAACTCGTTGATTCACATTCGTTCATCACTTCGTGACAGGATCTCACCCTTTGGACAAAACGAGATGCTGAACCAAGTTCAGACGCCAGAATAAAGCGGGGACGTTGGTTCAAATACAACTTTGCATTGCAAAGGAAAAAATCTTACCCACTGCTCACCAGCGCGGATACCGGGTCAAACACAAATTGACATTGCCGAATGGGAGGAGTAGGATACACCTAGATGTCAAGATCACCGAGAGGTTTATGACATAATGATAGATGGGCTGATGCCATAACAGGGAGTTGATGTGGAGGGTCCAGGAGTTAATAGTGTTGTCGATAGGAGTGGCTGACAAATGGACAAGGATCAAGTTGCATTTGAACCAACGTCCCTGGTAACGTCCGTCCCGTCCCTGGTAACGTCCGTCCCTGGTAACGTCCTGGCATAGGGTTTCGGTATGGCAAGACAACCAAGACTGGATGCTCCCGGATCACTACATCATGTGATGGGACGGGGCATCGAGCGAACCAACATATTCCGTATTGACCGGGACCTGGAGGATTTCCTAAACCAGCTATCGGAGCAGTGCGAAGAAGGGAATCTCATTGTCTATGCATGGTGCCTCCTTTCCAACCACTTCCATTTATTGGTCCGTACCGGTCGTCAGTCTATTTCCAGGAGTATGAAGAAGCTCCTGACCGGTTATGTTGTTAATTTTAACTTGCGCTATAAGAGAACTGGTCATCTTTTCCAGAACAGATATAAATTGATCATCTGTGAGAACGATCCCTACCTGTTGGAGCTGACACGCTACATTCACCTCAATCCGGTGAGGGCAGGCATAGTGGGAGGGTTAAAGGAACTGAATCAATATCGGTGGTCAGGCCATTCGGTCATCATGGGGAGGGTGGAGCGGAAGTGGCAGGACATTGGTACGGTTTTTGGGTATTTTGGGAGAGAGCGAGAGGCGGTTAAGAAATATGAGCAATATGTGAGAGAAGGGCTATCGCAAGGGAGGAGACCAGAATTAGTGGGGGGAGGGTTAATAAGGAGTTTAGGGGGATGGTCGCAGGTGCTGTCATTGAGAAGGAAGGGGATGAAGGTTACCTCGGATGAAAGGATATTGGGGGGAGATAAATTTATTCAAAGGCTGATGTCTGAAGCAAGGAGAGAGAAAAGGAGACGTTGAGATTATCTCGAAAAGTGCCTGAGTTGGCAACCTTGGTGAGGAAAATCGTTAAAGGAGAAGGGATCGAAGAGTGGGAGTTGCGATCGGGGATACGAAAGAGAGGGGTGGTGAGAGCAAGGAAGCTTTTTTGTCAGATAGCGGTCGGGAGGATGGGATATCCTGGCGCTGAAGTTGCTCGATATCTTGGGGTGACGACTTCTGCGGTCAATCGGTTGGTTGTTTCTGAGGAAGTAGGAGATTTAGAGAAATATCTTAAATTGTTTTAGAACCTACGTCCCCTTTTTCTTTTTCGTCCCCGCATTGTGGAAATCGCCTTAATTTCCCATAGTGATAATCGAAATAAATTGGATATTTTTAGCCTAACTTCTTTGTCAGAATTTCTCTCAGGCGTTTTGGATTGGCTTTGCCCTGCGAAGCCTGCATGGCCTGGCCGACCAGGAATCCCAATGCTTTCGCTTGACCGTTTCGGAAATTATTGACTGCGGAGGAGTGAGTCGAAAGGACTTCGTCGACGAGGTTCTCGAGCTCCGAGATTTCTGAAATCTGCTTAAAGCCCCATTGCTCGACAATGGCTTGCGGTGTCTGATCTGTCTCAAAAAGACGCATCATCACCTCCTTCGCTGAGTTGGCGTTGATTTTATCCTCTTCCACCATAGTCAGCAAATTTGCCAGACGATCAGGTGTTACGGGGGTGTCGGTCAATGATTGGTTCCTTTCCTTCAAAGCAGGAACCATCTGCGTGGCAATCCAATGGGCCGCCGTGCGTGGCCGAACCTTTCGATTCACGACCGCTTCAAAATATTCAGAGAGATCACGCTCTGAACTCATTAAAACGGCTTCTTCATAATTAAGTTTATACTGATTGACGAAGCGGGCGGCCTTTTGATCGGGCATTTCCGGGAGAAGGCATCGCATTTTGTTTTGAAATTCATCCGGGATCGCAATCTGCGGCACTGATGGATCCGGAACACACGGGCCCTCAAATTTACCGCGCATCGGGGAGGTCACACGTTTTTCTGGATCCCATAGCCGCGTGTGGATCACAATGGGGTCTCCCGATATCAGGCTTCCAATCTGGCGGTCGATCTCGTAGGTGATGGCATCTCCAAGATTTCGGATTGAGTTCATATTTTTAATCTCAACCTTGGTGTTGAGCTGATCGCTGCTCTTTGGCCGAATCGAAATGTTCGCATCGACTCTTAACGATCCCTGCTCCATGCTGCATTCAGAGCTGCCCACATAGCGTATGTATGTCCTCAGAGTACGGATAAACTCCATCGCCTCATGGGGACTGCGAAGATCCGGTTCGGTCACAATTTCCACCAGGGGAACCCCTGCCCGGTTAAAATCGACCAGGCTGATCGGTGTCCGTCCATCTGATTCGTGAACGAGTTTGGCAACATCTTCTTCCATGTGAATTTTTCGGATGCCCAGTCTTTTCGACTGCCCGTCCTCGCCAATAATTTCCAGCCAGCCATTCTTTGCCAGCGGCTGATGCGCCTGTGAAAGTTGATACCCTTTGGGGAGGTCCGGATAATAGTATACCTTTTGGTCAAAAGCGCTTTGCTGTTGGATATTGCAGTTCAATACCAGACCCACTCGCACCGCCTTTTCAAGCACCTCGTGACTGAACTGCGGCATGGCTCCGGGTAGCCAGAGGCAGATGGGGCAGATGTGTTGATTGGGTTCGTCACCGGTTCTGTTGGGACAATCACAAAACATCTTAGTGGCGCTATTTAGTTGAACATGAATCTCAAGGCCGATGACCGCTTCAAAGTCCGTCTTCATTTAACTCCTTCGATGTAATGGGCAAGGCCGGCAGCGATCGACAGTAACTGCGCATCATTCAGCCAAGGCCCCACAAGTTGAAGTCCAAGATCGGTTTTCCCGTTGATGATGAATTTCGGTATGACCACCGAAGGTTGTCCTGCGACGTTGGCTAAGAGCGTCAAGGCGAATGCATCGTAGACTTCGCCAATAGTGCTTGCTTTGGAAGCATTCATATTCTGTCGCCTCGCCGGGAAAACGAGCGCATCGACGTTTTTGTATAGTTCATTCACTTCCTCTTTTAGACGACGACGGATACGACATGCATTCACGAAGGCATTATAGTTCTCGAATTGATAATAAGCGCCCTGAAATAGGTATGTCTTGATCAGCAAGCCGAATGACTCAGCGCGGGATTTTATATACATCTCATTCCAGTTCTTTGCAGAAGCTGTGCGGTGGCCGTAACGAACTCCATCGTACTTACCGCTGCTTGAGGATGCCTCAACAGCGCCGATCACATTGTGTACCGTCCGAAATAGATCAAAGTCGGCGATGTGAACCTCCCGGATTTTGAAATGGGCTTTTTTTATCGTCGAAAGAGCTTCATTGAAAGCTTCAGACTCGTCCGTTTCCAATGTCTTGACGCACTCCGGCACCACACCGAGGGTAGCCATCGTATCCCGTGGGGTATGGACTTGACTGAAATTGGGCATCTCACACTCAGGCATGGAGAAATCGCGATCATCCCTGCCGACTATTGTCTCCATCAGAGAGGCAATCTCTTCAGGCGATTTGGCTAATATTCCAATCCCCTCCATGGAGGGGATAAGCCCAATGAGGCCGTAGCGGGAAACAATGCCATAACTTGGTTTGAACCCATAGACACCCATGGTTGAGGCGGAAACACGGGGCTCCCCCATCGTATCTGTCATCATCACCATATCAACCCAATTTTCTGTCAGGGCGCTGGCCCCTGTATCACCCGCCAACCCCAATCCCAGCTCACTCATGTAAGTGCTTCCTTTAATGACGGCTCCTGCCTTCTTAACGCGTTCAATAATGGAAGCATCTTCGAGAGCAACAAACCGCTCAAGGGCTATTGAACCCGCATTTGTGGGCCACCCATGAACAGATAAGTTTGATTGAATGGCAATCGTTTTTCCCGCAAGCGGTCCTCTTTCCGCAAGCAAAGGCGGTGATGAATCCATATAAAAAAAGATGTCTGAGATCATTGGCCTTTTTCCATTTTTCACAAACCATCCGTTTTCGTCGAACATGTCAAACCCGTTATCTAACGGCTGAGTTCGGTTACTCCAAAATACTGGGGACCTTGAAGTAATTGCCTTTCAGCAAAGGAGCATTTTTAAACAGTTCGCCATTCCCAGCAAGGGGAGAGGTTTGTGCAAATGAGCCTTTTCGCGTGCGGTTTATAACGTTCACCGGCAAAAAGAGCGGCTCCTCGTTTTCTGCCTTTTCATTGACAAGGCCGGCCAACCGGACGGCTTCCTTCAAAGCAGCGGCGATGAAAGGTCTTTCCCCATCATCGATTCCGATACGAGACACCCAGGACAGAGTGCCGATCGGATCGCTCTGTTCTTCTGTGCCGGGAAGGGATTGAGTTCCACCGAGATCCAGCAGTCCCAGTTCCGCAAGCTGTTCACGGGCAACGGCAGAGGGCGCCTGAGTGAGGGGGCAGTAGGCGCTTCTGTTTTTCGGAAACGCGATCACCTCGCGGATCGATGACGTCCCTAATATCATGGAAATTACACGGTCCATTCCCAAAGCGATCCCACCGTGTGGGGGCGGGCCATAATCAAAGGCCCTCAGGAAAAAACCGAATTTTTCCTCAACCTCTCTGTCAGAAATTCCAAGGGCCTGAAATATTTTCTGTTGTAACCTGCGATCATTGATCCGGATACTTCCGCCGCCGAGTTCTTCACCGTTCACAACCAGATCATAGGAGCGCGAACGGAGTTCCAGTAGCGCCTTACGGTTCTTGGGATCAAAATTGATTTGATCGGGCGAGGTAAAGGGATGATGGCTCGACGTAATCCCTTGCTCGGTGGGTTCAAAAAGAGGAAAATGAGTGACCCATAGTGGCCGGTATTCCCCCAGAGGGATAAGATTGAGTCTGTCTGCAAGGTGGAGGCGAAGCTGCCCGAGGACCGAGGTTACCACCTCATAAGATGCATCCGCAATCATCAAGAGTACGTCCCCGTTTTCTGCTTGGAAACGTTCAATCACTCCGAGTTGCTCTTCCTTACTGAAGAATTGAACAATGTTCGATTCCAACTGATCCCCAATAACCCGCATCCATGTCATCCCCTTGCCGCCAAAACTGGGGACAATCTCTTTCGCGTATTCATTCTGGAGAACATTTTTACTCAACTTCTCGGATTGCCCTTTCACATTAATGCCCTTGATGCACCCGCCACGCTGAAGGATCTGTTTGAAGATCCCATAAGTTGTGTTCTTGAAAATATCAGTCGCATCCGCAAATCTCAAATCAAAACGGAGATCGGGCCGGTCCAAGCCTGTGGTATCGATGGCCTCCTGATAGGTCATGCGTGGAAAAGGCCTCGGAAGGGTAACGCCTCCAATTTGAAACATTTGGACCACGAGTTCCTCGATCAGTTCATAGATGAATTCTTCATCGATGAAAGAGGCTTCCAAATCAAGCTGTGTGAATTCAGGCTGCCGGTTAGGGCGAAGGTCTTCATCACGAAAACATCGGACGATCTGAAAATAACGTTCAAATCCGCTGACCATGAGGAGTTGTTTGAAGAGCTGGGGCGACTGAGGCAGTGCGTAAAAATGCTTTGGATGAACACGGCTGGGAACCAGGTAGTCTCGAGCTCCTTCAGGGGTACTTTTTGTCAGCATCGGTGTTTCGACCTCGATAAAACCCTGCTCGTCAAGAAAATCGCGAACGCATTTATTGATGCGATGCCTTTTGATAAGGTGATCCTGCATTGCAGGGCGCCTCAGGTCCAAGTAGCGGTACTGAAGTCTCAGGTCTTCTGACGCCAAGTCTCCGACTTTTGTCCCGGTTCCAGAGACCATGGCCTTTTCTGATATGGGAAAAGGAAGAGGTTCAGATTTGCTAATCATGCTTAGAGCCACAGCCAAAACTTCGATCTCTCCAGTCTTGATCAAAGGATTTTCAGTTCCCATTAAACGTTTAGCCACGCGACCTGTAACGGAAATGCAAAATTCATTTCTGAGTGAAGCAGCGCGTTCACAAATCTCCGGAGGTGTATGTCCAGGGCTAAACACCACCTGTAAAATACCGCTTCGGTCACGCAGATGGATGAAAAGGACATCTCCATGATCCCTCAACGCATCCACCCAGCCCGAAAGGTCAACCTCGCGGCCCACATCAGACAGGCTAAGCTCTCCACAGTTTGATCGCCCTTTATAGGTCATCACGCATTCATCCTTTCCATCGCATCCTATCCTCAAAAATCCATCAACGGTCGAGACAACAAGTCTTATAAATCCACAAAAGTGATTTGTCAAACGATATTACTTCCGTCTCCCCTATTGATCAAAACAGTACTTTTTTTCTGAACCATTGGGTCCCAATGATTGGAATCACCCATGAAAGGGCGCACCTTCAGATGCCAGAGATTAAATAATGAAGAATTGGTTTGGGTATGACTCGAACCGGTTTAAGTGTAAGGGAGGAATTCTTTCCCGAAGAGCCCTTTACCAATCTCTATCTTTAAAGTGGCATTAGCGATCTGCATCGCTTTCACGTCCCTCAGGTGGCGTTCAAAGGGAAGTTCTCTTGAATATCCCAACCCACCATACACATCCATTGCATTGTTCACGACCCGATACGCTGTCTCTCCTCCGATGAGGTTTGCCATGGCCGCCCAGACAGAGGCATTATAAGATTTTTTTCCAATCAGAGAGAGGGCTTGATAGCATAAAAGCCTTGCTGCCTCAAGCGAGGTATGATCCTCCGCCAGCCTGAACTGGATGCCTTCAAATTTACCCAAGGGCTTTCCAAAAACCTTCCGAATCTTTGCATATTTTATTGCTTCGTCGAGGGCTTCTCTCGCTGTCCCCAGCGCAATGAGACCTGTCAACGCCCTCTGCTCCTGTACGGTGGTTTTGAGCATCGATAGAGCATTATACTTTTCGCCAATAAGGTTTTGAATTGGCACTTTCACTTCGTTGAAAGAAACGTTTCCCCATTGGGAGGCTCTCCAGCCAAACCCCTGAAGCCTCTGGATATCGATCCCTTGTCTGTCTCTCTCGATAAAAATGCAGCTGATCCCCTCTTCTCTTCCCATCGCTGTTCTAACTAAGACAATAAACCCATGCGCAACCCCGGCAAAGGTAACCATCGCCTTCTCGCCACTCACGATCCAGGCGTCTTTCCGAGGCTTCGCAATTGCCTTTATTGCCCTTAAGTCAGAGCCAGCGTCCGGCTCGGCGGCTCCGAATGCCAGAATATATTTGCCCTTTGCTATCTCGGGGAGAAATTTCGCTTTAATCTTTTCTGAACCACAGAGTAATACCCGTCCGGTGATGTTCGAGCCGCAGAGGATGATGGCACAGTTATGGTCAAACCGGGCAACCTCTTCAAGGGCGATCCCTGTTGTCACGAGATCTGATTCCGAGCCACCATAAATCTTTGGAAGACGTAAACCAATAAGCCCCACTTCCGCCATCTTTTTAACATTTTCCCATGGGAACTCCTCAGTGGCATCCCAATGGGAGGCTTGAGGGGCTAACTCCTTCTCCGCAAATTGATGGATGCTCTTTTGAATGAGCTTCTGTTCCTCGCTTAATTCAAACATAACCGTTCCTTTGAGCCTGTTTTTCAATAACCATATACCTGGAAAATGAAAACTTCAAGAAATTTTTATTCAACGCAGTAACCCCTCAGTTAAAGACAGAGAAAAGGGCCGGAAGATTCTTCTGGAAAAACTTTGAAGCGAAACCTCTATCCGTTGAACTACGTAGGTTCGTATCCAAAAAATAACAATGGAAGGGGCAGTTGGCTGGTTCACAAAACCTTTATGGTCGCTTTTCAAGGTTTGGGAAGGAGAACCTTCCGACCCTATCGTGTTAGATACCATCCCGTAGCAAACAAAAAAAGCCCACCATTTCTGATGGGCTTTTTTGGCCTCGCGCTTTCGGGAAGGCAAATTTTAATCCTGGCAACGTCCTACTCTCCCACACAGCTTCCCATGCAGTACCATCGGCGCTGAAGGGCTTAACTTCCGTGTTCGGAATGGGAACGGGTGTGACCCCTTCGCCATGGTCACCAAGAATTTGAATCGAAAAAAAATGATATGGATGAAGGCACTTTTTTTATAAGTTCAATTATGGTCAAGCCGATCGACCTATTAGTATCAGTCTGCTAAATACCTTTCGGCACTTACACATCTGACCTATCAACCTTGTAGTCTCCAAGGGGTCTTATCCCGGTATTGCTACCAGGAGGGATACCTCATCTTGGGGTGGGCTTCCCGCTTAGATGCTTTCAGCGGTTATCCCTTCCGAACACGGCTACCCAGCGCTGCGACTGGCGTCACAACTGGAACACCGTAGGTTCGTCCATTCC
>Ga0194126_10001394_pt1 | contig 40569 bp, 40 predicted proteins | sample TA2KigC150mmetaG_FD_148641 | JGI IMG/M metagenome (GOLD analysis project Ga0194126, IMG submission 148641) | Freshwater microbial communities from Lake Tanganyika, Tanzania - TA2015035 Kigoma Deep Cast 150m | ecosystem: Environmental > Aquatic > Freshwater > Lake | place: Tanzania: Lake... | reverse complement strand
GGATCACGAATAAATGGCGGACACGTCCCGCTCGCGGGCTCGCGGCGCCTTGCCAGAGCCCGCTTTTTGTCCAATCCTGCCACCATTTATCTCGGACTTGCACCACCAATCAATTCGGCTCGTAACAGAGTAGGTCTGAAGGATTATGTTTGCATCTACACACAGATGTCTGCATCCACCCGTATCGCCTGCCTTGATCGCAATGACATTTTTCCCATTTTGCAGATTGGTTCTGATGTCTGTCTTTAGGAGAGGTCCCGCCACACCGTCCCAATCAGAGGCAACTAAGGTACCATTGATGTAGACATCGTGGTCATCATCACACCGAGTTTCAATCGTCGCGGAGAGGACTGCAGAGCTACTTTCAATGAAGAATTGCTTGCGTAGATAGATTGTTTGATATTGGATAGCGGACCACATCGTCGAAATATCAGGTTTGCCAATGAAGGAACAAGTCGGAAAACCGCAGTTGACTGGAGCTGGAATGACCGTGAATTCCCATCCGGAATCATCAAACTCAACGGTCTCCCACCCTGACACAAGAATCCCAGAAACAAGCCAGCTCGAGTCACTGACGATATGCAGAGTAGAAGTCAATTCGCCGCGCACGAGAGCTGCTACAGCAACGTCTAATGTAGATGTAGGCACGCTACCAAGCGCGAACAAGACCAAAATCAGAATGAAACTCAACAGCAAGGTTTGTGTTTTCATCGCGTTACTCCTCTCTTGCTCATCGCCACGCAAAACAGCCATCGCCAATGCGCCCGGGCGCGTCAGGCAACACGGATGACAACGGACAACATCGGATTGAACGGACAAATCCCTGGTGGCAAAGAGTCGTCCGTTGAATCCGTTCCTGTCCGTTGTAATCTTCCGTTCAAACAAAAACAGCCATCGCCAACGCGCGCGGGCGCGTCAAACGACATTCGCCCACTCTCGACGATCATTCTAGCACGAACCGATCAGCGCGTCAACCCAATCTCCACCATCACCAAAACTTGAGCGGCGCGCGTGAGTGATTCCGTGGTTGGCTCGCCGTTCGCGTCTAGGGTCAGCCCGGAGTATTTTGCCCACTGCGGCACGCGGCAAAAATATGCGCGCAAATCTTCGGCGACAGCATTCGCGTCTTCAATCGCCTTGCCTTCGCCGGAATAATCGCGTCCTTGCAAGCGAATCGTGACGCGCGCGCCGCCGCGCAAATTGCGCCACCATGTTCGTTCGCGGCGGCTGACGACGAAAACAGCGTTGCCCTCACGCACGTAATTCGTCGGCAGAGTGATCGGCTTGCCGCTCTTGCGCCCGGTGTACGTGATCAACATCATACTGCGGCTGAGCAAGCCGTGCAGCGGCGAGCGCAAAAGAAAAATCATGATTGGATTGAACCACATCTTCATTCTCCTGCGTCAAGAAGATAGCCGCACTCTGCCTACAGACAAGGAGACAAGGTGACACGGAGACAGGGAGAAAATTCCCCTTGTCTCCCCCTCTCCTTGTCTCCCTCTCTCCCGCTCATTTCTTCGCGCGTTTTTTTGCCGCTTTCTTCACGGTTTTTTTCACCGGCTTTTTCTTTGCCGGTTTCTTGGCGGCAACTTTCTTGACGGCGGGCTTTGCCGCTTTCACAATCGGCACGAAAATTTCCGCGCGCAATTCTTCGCCCGGCATACTCAGGTACATCTCGATGGGTGAACCGGCGTCGCGATAACCTTGCGCGCGCAGCCAATCGTACACTTCGTTGTACGCGCGCGTGATGTTCGCGTCACCTTGGTAGACGATTGCCGCCGCGTCGAACCCGGCGATCTCCTTCACTTGCACTTCGCCCGAACCTTGCGCACCCGGCGCGACCGGCACGCACAACTCGCTCCGCAGTTTTTCGACGGGAACTTTGGCAGGATCGTCGTGGTAGATTCCGAACGACGGTCCGAGCGGCTGGAGATTTTGCGCGCCGAGCCACGCGAATAATTTTTGGAAGCCGCGCGGAATCGCTTCGCTGAACGCGCCCACTTCGGTCACGCACGCGACGCGCGTCGTGGGAAAATGTTTGAACTCTGGCATTTTGTCCTCCTTTGATTTGGAATTTCGATCGAGATATAGCAAACTCAGAGCCATAATCGCTTGCCACGCCACCACTTTGAACTCGCCGCGCGCGACGGCTGTTTCGACTTCCGCGCGCGTGAGCAACAACAATTCTTGTTCTTCGAGATCGTCCGCGTCACGCGCTCGCACGCGGCGCGCGCCGCGCGCCAAAAAGAAATTGCCGATGGCGACGCCGCGATTCGGATCGACCCAGAACGATCCCAGGTCAATCCATTCCGTCGCGATGCAACCCGTCTCTTCGAGCAACTCGCGTTTTGCCGATTCCAGCGGCGTTTCGCCCGGCTCGATGTAGCCGCCAATCGGCGCGAGCGTAGTGCCTTGAATCGCGTATTTGACTTGGCGGAAAACGAGAAAGCGCTCAGCGGGCGTAACCGCGACGACGTTGATGTAATCGGGCGTGACGATCCAGCACCAATTCGGAATCACGCGTCCATCCGGCAATTCGACCGCGTGATCTTCGACGCGCAAAAACTTGCTGTGATCCAGAATCGTCTGGCGCGACAAGGTTTTCCAGTTTTCCAACTTTTGCCTTTTTACTTTTAATTTTGAACTTGGGCGCGGATCAGCCGATCCACCAACGTATTGCCAACGATCGCCAGCGCTTCCGTCGGCAAATAATGACTCGCCGATTCGTCGAACAGCACATTCGCAGTCGCGGGAAAATCTTCGTCGCCCGCGTAGTAGAGGGCGGCGACGCGCACACGCGGCAACGCGTCGAACGCAAACGCGGCATCGCCCAGATCGAGTTTCAGCCCGCCCAGGTTTTGCGCCGCGCGCACAAACACCTCCACGCGATTGTTGATCGCTCTAGCCAGCCGGTCGCCGCTGTACCCTTGGTACGCTCGATGATAGAACATCCCATCGGGCAAATCGCGAAACGCGATCCACTTGCCCGCCAACGGCGCGCCATCGGCGGTCTGCAAATAAAACAGAAACATCGCGGCGCGATACGAACTGCACACTTTGTTCGTCGCTTCGGCGCGGACCTCGAAATCAGGAAACGTGACCAGATACGGCTCGCCGAAAAATTGCAGACGCAATATGCCATCGCCGAATTCCGCGCCACTGCGCAACGCCAAATCGCGCGGGTCGCGTTCGCGCAATGCGGCGCGCAGCGCGGTCACTTGGGCAAGCATTTTGTCAGGCGGCGATGTCGTCATTCGTCTCTCATCATCATTTCGGATGCCCCACCGGAATCAGATACAACGGCTGATGCTCGCGCGGCAATGCCAGCGCTTGTTGGACACGATCATCCAGAAACGCGCCAAGCGGCACTGCGCCCAGATCGAGCGCGACGGCTTGGAGCAAAATGTTCTGCGCGGCGTGCCCGGCTTCCAGCGCGACGTAACGCGGCGTCCGTTCCTCGCCGTACTTTTGTGACGTGCGCGCGTACACCGCCGCGATGACGATCGTCGTCGGCGCGCGCAAGATCGAATCTTGCAGCAACGCGACGGTGTAGAGCGCGGCGCGCGCATCGCCGCGCGTATGCACGATCAATTGATGCGCGGCGGGTTCGTACCGATACACCGCGTCGCGCGTCACCGCGTACGCTTCCAACGGATAGAGCGCGCCCGCCGACGGCGCGGCGCGAAGTCCCGCCGGGTGCGTGATCCCTTGCGCTGCCCACAACAACTGTCCCAGTTCTGCCAGCGTCAAGGGCGCGTCCGTGAACTCGCGCACCGAACGCCGCCGCGCCAACGTTTCTTCGAGCGACAGCGTTCCTTTCGCGCGCGGCGGCGGCAATGCGATCGGCGGATCGGAAGGGCGTGTGGCAGTGCTTGTCGGCGGCATCCGCTTCGCTGTTGGAGTGATTGCGGACGCGCATCCCGCGAACAGCAAGGACACAATCAAGATCGCAAACGTCCAACCTGATTTCATCCTAACCTCACTTGGCGAAATAGTCAATTACTCATACACCTTCTCCCCATCCGTCTCCGCGTTCACCGCGTCCAACTCCACATCGCGCGCGGACGATTTTGCCGCGAGCAATTCCTTGTAATACTCGTGTTGAATCACAAGATTCATAATCTCGTTCGTCCCGGTCCAAATCATCATCAAGCGCGCGTCGCGGAGCAATCGTTCGATTGGGTAGACGTTAGTGTAACCGATGCCGCCGAGAACTTGCATCGCCGCGTTCGCGACGTCCCACGCGGTTTGCGTCGCGACTTTTTTCGATTCGGAGACGAGCCGCCGCACGCGACCGGGCTGATCGTTCGCGTCGATCGCGCGCGCGGTTTGATACACGAGCGCGCGCGCCGCGTCGAGCCGCGTGACGCTTTCCGCGATTTGGAAACTGACACCCTCGAACTCGCGAATCTTTTGCCCGAACGCGCGCCGCTTGTCCGCGTACCGCGCCGCAATTTCGATTGCCGCGCGCGCGAGTCCCAGCGCGCCCGCCGCGCTCGTCATCCGTTCCGGGATCATCATTTGATTGAAAATCTCGCCCGCGCCATTCTCGCGCCCGATCAGATTTTCGGCAGGGACACGCGCATCGCGAAAATAGACGCGACCCGTACCGCCGCCACGCGTTCCCATCAAGCCGTAGACGTGCTGCACTTCAACTTGCGGACTGCGTTCGACGATGAACGCGCTCAGCGCGCGCGGTTCGTCGCCGGTGCGCGCGTAGACGAAGAAAAAATCCGCGCCTTCCGCGCCGACGATGAAGCGTTTTTGTCCGTTCAGCACATAGTCGCTGCCTACGCGCATTGCGCGCGTCGTCGCGCCGAAAAAATCGGAGCCGCCGCGCGGTTCAGTCAGCGCCTCGGCAACCGTCAGTTTGCCCGCGAGCGCGGGACGTAGCCACTTTTCTTTTTGTGCGCGCGTGCCAAAAACGTTGAGCGCTTCACCGACGATGGACGGCAGCGAGAAAAGACACGCGAGCGACGCGCCGAGCACGCCGATCTCTTCAAGCGCGAGAACCTCGTGCTCCCAATTCAGCCCGCGTCCACCGAATTCTTTTGGGAATCGCAGTCCAAGCAAATTTCGCGCGGCAAGTTTTTGGACGTACTCGCGCGGATAGCGCACCTTGTCCGCGTCCATATCCAACAAAAGTTGGCGCGGCACCTCACGCGCAAAGTCGCGTGCCTCATCGCGCAGCGCGCGTTGTTCATTGGTCAATAAAATGTCGAACATCTTTGCTCCTCCCAAAATACGACCGCCGACAGTAGACCGCCGACCGTCGCAAAATCCTCACTCGTCCAATCTCTAATCTCCAATCTCTAACTTTGCCGCCTTCAACACGCGCAGCGCGCGCAGCGTGACCCACTTGCTCGGTTCGCCTTTCTTTTCACCGGTCACGCGCACCTTGGTGCTCAATGTGTGCTTGAGCGCCCAGCGCCCGTCCGCGTCGCGCTTTGACAACACGAACGCGATCGCGTTTTGCAAACGCGGATCGCGCGCCTGCCCGGCTTGCGCGAGCGCGAGCAATGCTTCCAACACATCGGAAGTATACGAAAGCGGGAAACCGAACTTGAACCACTCGCCGCTGATGCGACCGCGGTACGGATAATCCGCTTTCGCCAGATCGCGGCTGAGCAGAAATTCGATTGCGATCGCGGTTGCCTTTTTCACCTGGCGCGATTGCAGCGCGCGCGGCAAATTCGCCAGCGCGCGCAGCGACTTGACCGCGCCCCACGCGCATGGCTTTTTGTCATTCACGCCGCACTTGAAACCTGGTCCCGGCACAATCGCGTTGAACCACGGAAAATCGTCGCCGGTGATCGAACCGGCGAGCCAATCCACCGCGCGCGCGACGCGCGCGTCATCGCCGTACCCCAGCGCGACGAGCGCCCAGATCAAATTGCCGTTGAGACAATGGATCGCATAACCCGGCGGAGCATTCTGCCCGGCGGAAAATCCGCCGCTTTTTGCTTGCGCGTGTTCCAGCAAATACTCGCAGCCCTTTCGGACTTTGTTGTTGCGCCCATCCGCGCCCAGTTCCGCAAGAAAAAGAATTTGCCAGACGGTGGATTCGTACTTGGGCGAATAGCCCGCCCCCGGTTTGAACCAATACCCCTCGGGCTTTTGCGCGGCGAGGATTTTTTGCACCGGCACGCTCCGCATAATCGCACGGCGCGCGGCTTGCACGTCGCGATCATCTTCTGTGCGATCCAGCAGATACCGCAACGCGAAATAGCGGACGGAGGGGTTGTCTTTTGCGGGCAGCCAGTCAAGCGTTTGGTCGTTCATCGCTGCGCTCCTTTCGTTGCACGCGTTGGACAAGTTTGCAAACTTGTCCAACCCAACAAGACCGCGCGCAGTCCGCGCGTGTTCCCATAGCGCGCGTGGTTGACCCAGCCCTGCACCGAGGCGGTGACTTGCGCCAACGGGATGCCGTGGGCGCGATACTGGCGCACGAGCGCGCGCAACCGCCGCGCGTACGCGATGCCCTGACGCCGTTTGAGCCGCCGTCGCTCCGGAAAAACGCAAAAGCCCAAGAACGGAATACCGTGCGTGACCGGGCGCGCCTGCGCCGCTCCAGCGTGAATCGTCAAACGGAAACGCGCCAGCCGCGCGACGAGCGCGCGCTTGGATTGCCACAACGCGCGTTTGTCATCGGCAAAGAGCAGAAAATCGTCCACGTAACGCAGGTACGCCGGACAGCGCAATTCACGCTGGACAAAGTGATCGAACGGACTGAGGTAGCAATTCGCCCAAAATTGTGAGGTGAGATTGCCAATCGGCAAGCCGCGCGGACGATTGAACGCGAAGAGATCATCGCCGGGGAACCAGACCATCGCGTACTCATCCGAGAGCACGCCGACGCCGCTGGCAAGAATCTGATCAACCAGCCACAAGACTTGTACGTCGGCGATTGTGCGCGCAAGAATCTCGCGCAGAATCGCGTGATCAATCGAAGGAAAGAATTGCTTGAGGTCGCACTGTAAAACGTACCGATACCGGCGCGCGAATTCCTGGCAACGATCGAGCGCGCGGTGCGTGCCCTTGCCCACGCGATTCGCGTACGAATCGTCAATGAACGAACGTTCAAAGAGCGGTTCGATCACGTTGCAGAGCGCGTGATGAACCACGCGGTCGCGGAACGGCGCGGCGGAGATGAGACGGCGCTTGGGTTCGTGGATGTAGAAACTGGTGTACGCGCCCGGCTGGTACGTCTGCGCGCGCAATTCGCGCTGCAACTCGAGCAGGTTGTCTTCCAACCGATACTCGAATGCGGCGACGTTGGGCTGCCCGCGTTTGCCTTTGGCGGCTTGGCGGAACGCGAACAACAGATTGTCCCAGGAACAGAGTTGGGTGTACACGATGGCATTTTGTAGGGGCGGCGTGACGCCGCCCCTTGCGGAATGGGCAGGAAAACCCTGCCCCTACGAGGTTGCCCGCGCCAGGGACGCACCCAGGGCGCGGGCACGTTGGTATATGTCCGGCTCGGCAGACTGCGCGAGCGCGGACGGGAACATGCCCCGCCGTTTTTCTCGCCGCGACGCGACAGGTTTGATCCCACCGCGTAATTCTGGCTTCCACTTGTCATTTCGAGCGGAGCGAGAAATCTCGGCTCCAAGCGTACGAGATTTCTCGGCGCACAAAGCGCGCCTCGAAATGACAACCGGGTAGAAAAGCGTGGACACCACCAACCGCGCGCCGTTGTTCCTGTTCCTGTTGTCAGGGTTGTTCCTGTTGCGCGCGGCGCAGCGGACGTTGTTCTGATGGTTGTTGAACGACCCGCCGCGCAGAACCCGGTGCTGTTTCGGGCTTGCCCCCACAACACGCGCACGGGCGACGTGACGTCGCCCCTACGTGGCTGTCACTTTGCGCCAACCACCCAGCAAGCGTCCGATTTCCGTGACCATTGCCGCGACGTGTTCGTACTGTCCGCCGGTCAACCATTCCCAGCGGACCGCGAGCCGCAGACAAGTTCGGACGCGATTCAACGCTTCGTCCGCGCGATCCAAACGTTCCAGGCGCGCCTTGCCTTGCCGATAGTTGGCTTGTTCCAGATATTCGCGTAAATCAAACGCCGCGTCCAGTAGCCGCCGCGTAAACGTATGCCGATGCGCCCGCGGGAAATTGTTGGTCGCGGGCAAGAGCCAAGTAAGAAAATCAAACGTGCGCGTAAAGATGGGCATTTCGTTTTGACCGGTCATCCAGCATCCCCCAAAATTCGCGGCGACCAGAGGGGGGCAAAAAACGCCCCCCTCTGGACTCCCCCCAAGAGTCCAGAGATTCAGAGTATCAGAGTTCAGAGAGATCAGAGATCAGAGTCATAACGGGGACACCACCAACCGCGCGCCGAGGTCCCTGCGCCTGCCGACAGGGTAGTACCTGTAGCGCGCGGCGCAGCGGACGCGGTACTGATGGCTGGACAACGACCCGCCGCGCAGAACCCGGTAATCCGTACCTTCCAAATTCTCGCGCTCTTTGGCGCGCTTGGCATAGTCTTTATAGTTCTCGATCCACTTGGTGCTACACCATTCCCAGACGTTGCCGCTCATATCCAGTGCGCCATACGGCGATGCGCCTAACGGAAAACTCCCAACCGCGCTCGTCGCGCCGATGTTCGTCTCGCTGTAGTTTACGTGTTGCGGCGTCAGTTCACCCTGCCACGGAAAGATTCGACCCTCAGAGCCGCGCGCGGCTTTTTCCCATTCCGCTTCAGTGGGCAATCGAATTGCAAATTGCGAATTGCGAATTGCGGATTGCAAATCACGGTCAACGATCTTTTCAATCTGAATTCTGAAATCTGAAATCTGAAATCTCTCCGTGAGCCAGCGGCAAAACGCGAGCGCTTCGTACCACGTTATACCCACAACCGGATGATTTGGCAAATTGAACGGTGCGCCCAAATCGTAGGGATGATCGCGCCGTTGTTCATCGAATCGCCCTTTGAATCCGTCCTTTTGCCACCAACCTTGCGCGATGGCTTCCGTCCAATATCGTTCATTGCGATAACCGTCCGCGCGCGCAAACGCGTCGAACTGCGCGTTCGTCAACGGATACTTGGCGATGAGAAATGCAGGCAGATTGAGTTTGAGTTGCGGCGTTTCGTACTCGTACCAATCGCGATCGCCGCCATATTTCTTCATCAGGGCGGCAATGTCCTCTGTGCGCGTGCCCATTACGAATTCTCCGGCGGGCACTTCGCACCAGACGATATCAGGCACCCCCCTCCCCGTCCCTCCCCCCGTCTTCGACAGGGGAAGGGTGACGCCAACGCCGGGACGCGGATCGCCCAGGTGCGCGAGCGTGCGTCCCGCCGCCGCGCGGTCGGCGGGGGTCAAGACGCCGCGTTCGAGCAGCGCGACCAGCCAACACCGCACGCGTTCCACCACCTGGCTGTGGAGCACGTGCGCGTTCACGCGCTCCAACCCGATCTGGACGAGCGCTTCACCGGCAAGGTGCGCCGCGCGCCATTCGATCTCGGGTTCTTGCGCGCCGGGTGATTCGCGCGGGCAGAGCGCGGCGGCAACGTCCACCGCGACGTGAACCATCTTTTTCAGACGCGCCATCACTTCGACCGCCCACAGCGCGACCTCGCGCCACTGGGCATAGTTCGCGCGCACCAAGTCCGCGACCTGATCCGGAAAGTCCGGCTGCACCGCCAGGTACGAACCGGCGAGATATTCCTGGTAACTGCGATGCGGAAAAGTGTACGTTCCTTTCCCGCGATCAATCAGCAGTCCGGCGCGGTCTTGGATGAACGTCACCATTTCTCCGGCGCGATTCCAATCGCCCTCCAAACAATCCTTGAACACACTGCGGAGCATCGCTTCGCTGATGTCCGCCGCGCCTTCGGTGCCTTGCTGACTGCGGTGCGCGACGAACGCGACGCGCTCTAACGCCGATTCCAATTCGCCCGCGCGCACCAATTGCGTCACGCCGGTTTCTTGTCCCAGGCGCGCTTCCTGCCAACGCACGAGGAGTAGCCGCACCATTTCTTGGTACAGTTCGACGCGATCGTCCGGCAGGCGTCCCCAGGAAAAGTGCAGCGACGCCATCATCGCCAACTGGAGTGGATTTTTTGCCAGCGGCGCGAGATCGGTCCGGCGCGTCGCCTCCTGCAATCGTCCCGTCAACTCCTCCGCCTCGGTTTCACTCTTCCAACCGAGCCGACAGACCTCTTTGTACCAACAGCCGATGAATGCATCAATCTGCGCTTGATCGAACGCGGCGAGAGTGTAAATCGCGAAATGATCCAACTGCCAACGCGCGTCTTGGTACGCATAGCCGCGACAAGTCACCAGAAAACGATTGGCGGGATGTCCGTAGGTCTGAGCGAACTCGCGCACCGCGTCGCGCACGGCTTGCGACTTGGTCGCGTCCGCCACTTCGTCCAACCCATCGAACAGCGCCAGCACGCCGCCGTCGTGCAGACGCTGCTGGAGGTACGGCGCGTAATCGGCAAGCGACTGCGCGTCCAGGGTTTGCGCGATAAAATTCCACAGCCCCGCCGCGGTGCCGTTGCAGTGATCGCTCTTGGCAAAATGCCGCAAGACGATTTGCAGAGGGAGCAACGCGCCGTGCGTCCACGCGGGTTGGAGGTACTTGAGCCAGTTTTGCCCAGGCAGCGCGCCGGTCTCGCCCAACGCTTCCAACTGCGCGCCGGCAAGACAAAGCGCGAGATAATTCGCAAAGGTGGACTTGCCGCCGCCCGGATCGCCGAGCAGAACCATTTGCCGTTCGCGCGCGGCGGCTTGCAGCGCGGTGAGAAGCCGCGTTTCGCGCGCCGCGTCCGGCATTTCTTCGCGCCGGGCGCGCGTTTGCTTCTCTTTGAGTTCCTCTTCGGTCAGCGGCGCCGGCGTCTGCGTGTTGAGTGCGACGTAGACCGCGAGCAAATCCATCGTTTGTTGGCGCGTGCGTTCGACGGCGCGCGGATCGATCACCGCGAGCGGCAGCGCGTTGCACGTCGTTTGGACGCGGCGCAGATACCCGGCGTGGAGTTTGGTTGGGGCGATTGATGAGGCAAGTGGAGACGCAGGACGAGGCAGTGGTTTTGCCAGAGTCGCGTGTTTGGGAATGAACGATTCCAGATGACCGCGCACCTGCTCTTCAAACTCAGCCAGGGTAGCATACTCCCACGTTAGAAACCCTTTGACTGTCTGCAATTCCTGTCGGAATGCCAATACCTTGGTTTTCTGTTCCAATTCTTGCGGCGCGGTAAAGTTGAACGGTTGCTTGCTGAAATAGATCCAGATTTCCAAACTATCCGGATCTTTTTGCCAGCGCGCGTATGCCTGATCGAATTCCTCGCGGGTACCGGATTCGGCGCGCCCGGTCGGCGTGCCGAAACGATTCCACAAAATGCCGATGAACAAATCGTAAGCGCCGATCTGTGGATTGACAACGGCTTGCGCGTCAGCGGCAACCCCCGGGCGCATGTGCGTTTCCCAACGCACGAGTTCCAAATCCAGTCCATACTGCGCTGCGACGTGAGTTCGCAAATGTTCCACGACGCGCCCAAGCCGGTCGCGTTCGTCTTTCACATCCCCCGGCGAAGCGACAAAGATTCGTAACCTAGAAATGTCCTGTGGCATAATCACCTCGCTTGTAGGACAAATTTACAGATTTGTCCTACTCCCCAAACACAAACAGATCGCCGATGGATTGATGCAAATAGTTGCGGCGGATCGCGTCGGCGAAAACATGCGCGACCGACAACACTTGCAATTTGGGATGTCGCTTTTCGGGTGGAATCGTCACCGTGTCCGTCGTCACGACGCGCGTGATTTGCGGCAGCGCGCCCAGCCGTTCCAACGCGCCGCGCGTAAAAACGCCGTGCGTACACGCAACCCAAATTTCTCGAACGCCCTGCTCGATCAACAAGCGACTCAATTCCAGAATCGAACCGCCCGTCGCAATCTCGTCGTCGTACACGAGCGCGCGTTTGAAACCGTTCACTTGCCGCCCGACGATGGTGATGCGGACTTGCGTATCCGAAATGCGCTCTTTGTCGCCGGCGGTGATCGGCAAGCCCAGGTCTTTGGCAAAGCGCGCGGCGGACTTGGCATGCCCCATATCGGGCGCGACGACAATCGTACTCGATAAATCATCCTCTTGAAAGTGCTGATGGAAAACGGGGCGGCTGGTGAGTGGATCCGTTGGCACACTGAAAAAGCCGTGCACTTGCGGCGCGTGGAGCACCATCGTCATCACCTGGGTCGCGCCTGCCGTCTCCAGCAAATCGGCGACGAGACGCGCGGTGATGCAAATGCGCGGCGCGTCTTTTTTGTCGGAGCGCGCAAACGAAAAGTACGGAATGATCGCGTGCACTTGCTTCGCGGCAGCGGAGCGCGCAATGTCGATCATCATCAAAAGTTCCATCAAGTGATCATTCACCGGCGGCGCGAGAGACTGGACGACGAAGACGCTGCGCCCCCGCACGCTCGCGCCGAGTTGGATGTACAGATCATCATTGCTAAAGCGCGTGATGAGCGTCGGATCGAGCGGCACGCCGAGATGACTTGCAACGTTGGCGGCGAGTTGCGGATTGGAATTGCCACTGAAGAAACGGACTTCGTTGGGATCGAGCGTTTGTGTCGTCATTGGCACCTCGTCGGTAAACAGCATTCAGCATTCAGCATTCAGTATTCAGTGTTCAGTGTTCAGTGTTCGGTCTGAATCCTGAATACTGAACACTGTTCACTGTTCACCGTTCACTGGATTGTCAGACTCGCCAGATCGCGCGGATAGTACGTCAACGCCTCAATTCCGTCTTGGGTAACCACGACCGTATCGGAATGACGAAAGCCGCCCAGGTTCGGCGCGTACAAACCCGGCTCGACCGTGAAGACGATCCCAGGTTCGATCATCGTATCGTCGCCCAAATCGAGAAACGGACCTTCGTGGTAGCGCAAGCCGATGGCGTGACCTGAATGATGTCGCCAGTACGGCATCAAGTCGTGCTGGTCGAAATAGGCATGAACCGCGCGATCAACGTCGCGGCATTTCGCGCCGGGCTTGATCGCGTTTAATGCGGTGTCTTGCAACGCGACCATGTGGTCGAAAAATTTTTTCTGTTCCGCGCTCGCCGCGCCGATAATCATCGTCCGTTCGAGTTCCGAGTTGTAACCCCACAGCGGCGCGTTCGCGCCAGTGACGAGCACGTCGCCGGGCATAAAAATCGCGTTCGTCGTCAGCGCGTGCGGAATCGCCGCGTTCCGCCCGATTTGTCCGCGATAACCCGCCTCGGGTCCATCGGAGAACATACTTTGCGAGCGATACAAGTGTCCCAGCGTGTCGAGCATCGTCAGCGTCGCTTCAATGCTCGCGCGCTTGCTCACCTCGACTTCGTTCGCGCCGACGCGCGTGTACTTTTGCAAGAGCCGGTGCGCGAGATTGCCCCACTTGCAGCTTTCGCGAATCAGCGCGAGTTCCGCATCGCTCTTGATCGCCATCTGATGCTCGACGAATGGATTGACGTTGACGATTTGCGCGCCGGTGAGCGACGAGAGCGACTCGCCTTGATAGCCAAGAATCCAGGGATAGCCGTCGTTGTCTGCGCCGACCTTGTCCCGAATCTCCAATCGCTTTAGAATTTCCGCGAACAATTTCATCGGATGCGGATGGTCGGGGTACTCGACGTACGATTCGACGCGCTCGACTTGCGCTTCGGCTTGCGCGTGTTCCACTTCGAGGCGCGGGACGAAGAGGACGCGCTCGCCGTCCGCGTTCATCGCAAAACAAATCGGGCGCTCGGTGGGGATGAACGCGAAACCCGTAAAGTACGTGATGTGGAAATTGTCGAACAAGACCGCGCCACTCAACTGCTGACGCTTGACGTGATCGAGCAAGCGCTTGGCGCGGAATTGAAATTCGGCGGGGGGGAGTCGAAAAGAAACGGTGTTCACGTGAATACCTCCATGGCGGCGCATCTGTGTGTGCGCCCAGATTTAGATTGTCCAAATGCTTGTCTGCGGCTCTTCCAAAAATTCACAGCCCGTTGCAGTGACGATCACGTCTTCCTCGACGCCGAAGCCGCAATCGGTCATCACGCCGAGTTCGAGCGTGAACACCTGCCCCGCTTCGACGACGCCGAACGGCGTGTCGCCGTAGCGTTCCCAGCGCGGGCCCAGAAGCGTGGAGCCATCGTGCGCGGTCCGACCCAGCTGATGACCGAACGCGTGTTGGTATTCGGGATAGCCCGCGCGCGTGATAACCTCGCGCGCGCGCTGGTCAACTTGCCAACCCAGCACACCTGGCTTGAGAAACCGCGCGCCCGCTTCAATCGTTTTGACGACCGCGTCAAACGCGCGCTGCACTGCTTGCGGCGGACGCGTCTCGTCCTCGCGCAATAGGTACCAGACGCGCTGAATGTCCGCGCAATACTCATCTTGCTTGACGCCAAAATCCACGTGGACGATATGCCCGCGTTCGACTTGCCGCGCGCTCGGCGGCGTATGACCTGGCTGCGAATGCGGTCCCGTGTTGACGATGGGATTGTTCGCCTTGTCCCACGCGTATTCCAATCCACGCGCGGTGACGCGCGCTTGCATCCAATCGAACAACTGCTTTTCGCTCGCGCCGACGCGAATCTCTGGCGTCGTCTCGCCAATAATCTGCATCGTCGTCGCAATCGCGGCGCGAATCAAGTTCACTTCGGTCGGCGTTTTGCGCCCGCGCAAACGCGAGATGATCGGATCGGCGGAGACAAAACGCGCGGGCAACGGCGTGTCTTTCAAAAAATCGTGCAAGCGCAAAAACATTCCGTAGGTCAAGCCGTCTGCCGCCGGATTGCTCTTGGAAAAATCAAGCGCGATCGTTTGCGGATCGAGTCTCGTCAGCGCGCCGCGCAGCGCGTCGCCGATGCTTTGCGTGTACGCGATCACCTCGTCGTACAATCCGCTCGCGCGATACGCGCCATCGTCGAACTTGCCGACGATGGCGATTTTTTCGCCGCGCCGCGTGAGCAGGATCGCCGATTGCCAGACAACGCCGGCGGGCGCGACGACTCGCCACGCGGGTTCGTTGATCTCGCTCGTCTCACGCGCAAACAACAACCACGCGTCGAGATTGGTTTCGTCAAGAATCCGGATCGCCTGCGCGATTTTTTCTGCTTGTAGCATTGCCACTCCTGTAAAACGTGATGCGTGACGCGTGAAACTTTACGTATCACGCATCACGTTCCGCCTTGCTCTAAAAAATACCAGACCATATCCAAATCGCCGGGCGACTGTCCCAGGTCGGTCAGCATCAGCGCGATTTCGCTGCGATGCTGCGTGCCGTGATTCGCGACGTGGACGAGCGCGTGCCACAGGATGATGCCCTGCTCGCGCCCCTGCACTTTCCGCACAATCGGTTGCGCCAAGTGTTCGGGCGTCAGCGACGCGATGAACGCGCGGCGTTCCGCGAACAGCGGCTCCCATTTCGCGCGCACCGCGTCGAGCGTCGGCAAATCGTCAACCGTGAGACGTTCCGTCATCGGCTCGCCTTTCCACGCTTGCAGCCAGCGCCATTCCGCGCTGACGAGATGCGCGAACGAACCCAGGATCGTAAATTCGAATTGGGTGAATGGTTTACGCAATCGTCGCTCCGAAAGCGTACTCGCCGTGTCCAACAACTTGCGATTCGCCCAGATGCCGTAGTCGTACATCTGCGCGATGATTTCGTTGTCCATGTTTCCTCCCCGTGTCATTGCGAGCGTTTTTTGCGAAGCAATCTCCAAGCCGCGAGTTGGGGATTGCTTCGTCGCACAAAACGCTCCTCGCAATGACAATCTCCAATCTCTAATCTTCAATCTCTAAACTATCACTGGCTCCTTGTACTCGCCCCACACGCCGCGCAGCACGTCCATCACCTCGCCGAGCGTCGCGTACGCGTTCACGGCGGCAATGAACGGCGGCATCAGGTTCGCGCGCTCCTTTTTTGCCGCGTCGCGCACTGCGTCGAGACACGCGCCAACCTTCACCGCGTCGCGTTCGCGGCGAATTTTTTCCAAGCGCGCGATTTGGCGTTGCGCGCCCGCTTCATCCACGCGCAACAGCGGCACTTTTAGTTCTTCTTGCACGACGTAATCGTTGATGCCGACAACGACGCGCTCTTTCTTTTCGATTTCGGTTTGATAGCGCGCCGCGCTCTCCGCGATTTCGCGCTGGAAGAATCCTTTTTCGAGCGCGGGCAGCACGCCGCCGATTTTTTCAATGCGATCAAAGTACGCGTTCGCTTCGCGCTCCATCCGATTCGTCAGCGCTTCGACAAAGTACGCGCCGCCGAGCGGGTCCACCGTGTTCGTCACACCCGACTCGTTTGCGATGATCTGCTGCGTCCGCAGCGCGATTGTGGCAGCGTCCTGGCTGGGCAGCGCCCACGCTTCGTCGAGCGAATTCGTGTGCAGTGATTGCGTCCCGCCCAGCACCGCCGCCAGTGCTTGCAGCGCGACGCGGACGACGTTGTTCATCGGCTGCTGCGCGGTGAGCGAGACGCCTGCGGTCTGCGTGTGAAAGCGCATCAGCCACGAACGTGGATTCTGCGCGCCAGTTTTTTCGCGCATCCAGCGCGCCCAGATGCGCCGCGCCGCGCGGTATTTTGCAATCTCCTCGAAGAAATCGTTGTGCGCGTTGAAGAAGAACGAGAGGCGCGGCGCGAAATCGTCCACGTTCATCCCGCGCGCGATCCCCCACCGCACGTACTCCATCCCATCGGCGAGCGTGAACGCTAGTTCCTGCGCGGCAGTCGAACCTGCCTCGCGAATGTGATAACCCGAAATCGAAATCGTGTTCCAGAGCGGCATTTCGCGCGTGCCGAATTCCATCGTGTCCACGACGAGGCGCATCGAAGGATGCGGCGGGAAGATGAATTCTTTTTGCGCGATGTACTCTTTGAGAATGTCGTTCTGAAGCGTGCCGCCGAGTTGCGCGCGCGGGATGCCGCGCTTTTCCGCCGCCGCAATGTACGTCGCCCAGATGATCGCGGCAGGCGAGTTGATCGTCATCGAAGTCGTCACTTCATCAACAGGAATTCCGTCGAAAAGAATTTCCATGTCCGCCAGCGACGAAATCGCGACGCCGCATTTGCCGAACTCGCCGACCGCGCGCGGCGAATCGGTGTCGTAGCCGTACAGCGTCGGCATATCGAAAGCAGTGGACAACCCAGTTTCGCCGTGTTCGAGCAAATACTTGAAGCGCGCGTTCGTTTCTTCGGCAGTGCCAAAGCCCGCGAACATCCGCATCGTCCAGGGACGCCCGCGATACATCGTGGAGTGGACGCCGCGCGTGTACGGATACTCGCCTGGCATCGCGATATCGCGATTGTAATCCGCCGCCGCGAGATCGAGCGGGGTGTAAAGGCGATCAATTTCCTCGGACGATGCCGTGATGAATTGCGCGCGGCGTTCAGGCGAACGCGCGAGCGTTTGGTGCAGCGTCGTTTCTTCCCAGCGATCTTTTGCGCGTTTAATCGCGGCGAGTTCTTGTGGGTCGAACATTCTCCCTCCTGTCGTCGTTGACAAATCTAGGAATGTGAATTATAGTTGCGGTGTGAAGAAAGAAACCAAGTGGTGGGTTGACACCGCCGATTACGATCTCAAAACAGCCAAACACATGTTTGACACGCGGCGATACGTGTACGTCGTATTCTGCTGCCACCTTTCCATTGAGCGGCTATTGAAAGCATGCATCGTCGAATACAAAGATCGGTTTCCACCCAGGAGCCATGATTTGGATGACCTTGCCGAAGACGCTTCGATAGAATTTCCCGAAAGCATGAGAGTATTTGTATCGTCAATATCGAAAGAGGCAATCAAGACGCGCTACGACGAAAACCGTTCGCGTTACAATCGCGCATTTGCCCAACAGTGTTTGGAACAGACGAAGAAAGTACACCGATGGCTGAAACAACAACTCAAGTGAAATCACTGAGCGAGATCAAGCAACTGATCCGACAGTTTATCCCACGTCTCCAACCCGAAGTTCGCGTCGAGAAAGTCGTCCTCTTTGGTTCATACTTGAACGGCGAACCTGATGAATGGAGCGATGTGGACATTGCGGTTATCTCAAACGATTTCGGCAAATTCGATTTTTGGGAACAAGCGCGCTTTCTGGCGCAACGCCAATGGCGCGATTTCTCTTTGCTTGAAGTGCACCCGTACACGCTCAGAGATTATCGGCGCGCTTCGCATCTGACTTTTCTCGGCGAAATCAAACGCACGGGCAAAGTGATTTACACGCGCCGCAAACGCCGCGCCAAGCGCGCCCCACGCAAGACCAACCGCAAGGACGAATGACGAGAAACAAGTCATTCGTCCTTCGTCTTTCGTCCTCCGTCACTTTTGATACAACTCGATCAACACCCCATGCGCGCTCTTGGGATGGACAAACGCGTAGCGCATTCCTTTCGCGTTCGTGCGCGGCGTCTCGTCAATCATCTGCGCGCCGTGTTCTTTCAAGCGCGCGAGCGCGGCGTCAATATCGTCCACCTCGAAACAGATGTGATGCACGCCCTCGCCGCGCTTTGCCATAAACTTGGCAAGCCCGCTTTCGTCGTCTTGCGGCTCCACCAGTTCCACGTCCGACGCGCCGACAGGCATAAACGCGACGCGCGTGCGCCCGCCTTCCTCCAGCGCGACGTGATCCAGTTCGATGCCGAGCGCGTCTTGGAAAAACTTGAGCGCGTCGTTGATGTTTTGAATGGCAATGCCGATGTGATCAATGCGAGTGATCATATTCCTCATTTCTGATTTTCGATTTTCGATTTCTGTCCTCTGTGGCTATAAATTTTCGTAGTTTGCTAAACGATCGCGCCGCCGCGCCAACTCGCTCGCGTACCTGACGCCAAGCGATGCCGCGTGCGCGCGCGCCCACTCGGTGAGTTTGGTTTGCCCCGCTGGCGGCGCGTCGACGTAGAGCAAATCGCGCATCAGCCCCTCGATCTCTTCGCGCGTGATGAACACATCGCCCTGCATTCGACTGATGAGCGAGCCGACGACGTAGCCGAACCACGGCGGCACGCCAACAATCGGGCGTCGCGCGCCGATGATGTCGCCAATCGCGCGCACGAGTTCGCGGTACGTGAACGTTTCAGGACCGATCGCGTTGACGATGCAGTTCTCGCGCGATTTGCCTTGTGTAACCGCGAGCGCGGCGAGATCGTCCACGAAAATCGGCTGCAAGCGGTACGCGCCAGCGCCAAAGACGCCGAAGACTGGCAGATGCCGCAAGGTCCATGCGATATTATTGACGAGAATATCTTCCGCGCCGAAAAGCACCGTCGGGCGCAAAATCGCGTACGACAAACCCGACTCGATCAGCGCGCGTTCGAGTTGCGCCTTGCCGCTGAAATATTCGAGCGGCGAATCTTCCGACGGGTTCGTGATGCTGATATGCACGACACGCTCGACGCCCGCGCGCTTTGCCGCGTCGAAAAGCTTGCGCGTGTTCTCGACGGCGGCGGAATGTTGGAACGCGGTCTGGTAGTTAAAGCGCACCCAGTACGTGTTGTAAAGCACCGTCGCGCCGCGCAACGACTCAACCAATTTCTCTGGCGCGTCAAAGTTGAACGGATGCGCCTCGACCTTGCCGCCGAAGGGATTTTGGCGATTAGGTGATTGGGTGATTGTGCGAACGCGCTGTCCTTCGTTCAACAATCGCGCGGTGATGTATTTGCCTGAATAGCCGAACGCGCCTGTGATGACGTGAAGTTGTTGAGATGACATTTATGTTCTCGGCTCACGGCATTTGATAAAGCCGAATTACCTTGTCAGCGCGACTTTCGCTGAAATAGATCTAATATTGCCAGCCACTGCTGCATTTACAAGTTTATAGTCGGTAAAGGTCTCCTCCCTATTGGGCTGCATCAGGACTAATTTTGAGTCGTCATCCACAACAAAACCCTCCGCATCCAAAAATTCGACTTTTGCTGAGAGTTGAAGAGGAACTTCAGATAAACTCTTCAACACAAGCTTCCATGCGAATTTCCACCAAGTCGTGTTGGATTCAGTTACTCTGGTATCAACCTTGACTATCTCAAATAGAGGGGGTTGATGATCAATTGAAGTGCCAGAGCCAATATTCTTGCCCCCGCCTCCGCTCTGAAAGTCATCTCGCTTGGATATTCTCTGTTCAAGTTGAGTGACTCTCGCCTCAAGCAATTTGAGACGTTCTTCAATAGAACCTTGGGAAAGAATACCTGGGGTGGTTGTTGCGTTCATTTCGTGACTCCTTTCGTGAGGCAAAGTGCAAGTTTTGTTAATGGATTTTCGTCCGTTGTTTCTTCGACGGCAACGATTTGGCGTACTCCATCCCTTTTGTCAGCCACGTCCGCAACAGGCACGGGAAGGATGACAACGGACAAGTGCGAAAGCCAACGGACAAAACCGCGCGTCCGTTTAATTCGCTTTTGTCCGTTGTAATTTTGGCGGCAATGACTTGGCGTACTCCATTCCCTTCGTCAGCCACGTCCGCAACAAGCGCGGGAGGAATGACAACGGACTTTATCGGATTGAACGGACAAACTCATTTGCACGCGTCCGCTTAATCCTTTTTCGTCCGTTGTTTCTTCGGCGGCAACGACTTGGCGTACTCCATCCCCTTCGTCAGCCACGCTCGCAACAGACGCGGTGATTTCAAAACGTAGTGTGGAACCAAAACATATTGCCGCATCGGACGACCAGGCATCGGCTCAAAGAGCGGCGTGCCACGCGAAGCGTCTTTGCGAATCGCCGCGCGGTCTTCGTCGGACAAGCGGAGAAACATTTCGTCCTGGAATAATCCCGTGAACATATTCCCGTTGACGAACGCGCAGGGATAACCAAACATCTTGCGCTGTGTCGCCATTGGAAAATCTTTCAGCGCGTTCTCAAACAAGCGCACCGTTTCTGCGGGCGCTTTGGTAAACTTGGGCATTGGCTTTTTCGTCGTTGGCATCGTTACCTTTCTTTTGCCACAGAGGACACAGAGACCACAGAGAAAACCACGCGAGAGAAACTACCTTCGATCACGCAACGCCTCCTCGCGCGATAGCAATCTGACTGATCCAGATTGGGCTTCGCGCAGGATTTGCTCCATGTCCTGATACAGCGGCGCGCCAGGTTCCAGATAGAATACTCCTGGCTTTCGCGCGGCGGCTCGCGCGATTTCCTCGCGAACAATCTTGCGAATCACTGGTTCTAGCACTCGGACCAATTTCTTCGCATCAACCGTCTCGTTTGTTCGAATCATAGTCTTCATATCTACCCCTCTTTTTCTCTGTGTCCCCTGTGTCCTCTGTGGCTCAAAACATTCCTCCGCCGCGATATTCGCCGAACTCTTTCCGCAGCGTGTCGCAAATCTCGCCAAGCGTCGCGTAACTTTCGACGCACGCGAGAATCGCAGGCATTAGGTTCGACGTGCCGCGCGCGGCATCGCACAGCGCGTTCAACGCGTTCCGCGTTCGCGTGTTGTCGCGGCGCGCGCGGAGCGATTGCAAACGCGCGACTTGATCATCGCGCACACGCGGATCGACGCGGAGTAGGGGCGAGCGGCCGCTCGCCCCTACCGCCGCCACAAACTCGTTGACGCCGACGACGACGCGCTCTTTCGATTCGACATCGCGCTGGAATTTCCACGACGATTCCTGAATCTCACGCGCGACGTAGCCCGCTTCAATCGCTTTCAAGCCGCCGCCGATCTTTTCGATCTTGTCGAGATATTCGCGCGCGCGCTTTTCGATTTCGTCCGTCAGATTTTCGACATAGTACGATCCCGCGATTGGATCGATCGTGTTCGTCACACCCGATTCGTGCGCGATGATTTGCTGCGTCCGCAGCGCGATTTGCACCGATTCTTCCGTCGGCAGCGCGAGCGCTTCGTCGTACGAATTCGTGTGCAGCGATTGCGTGCCGCCCAGCACCGCCGCGAGCGCTTCGATTGCCGTGCGGACGATGTTGTTCTGCGGCTGCTGCGCGGTGAGCGAGACGCCCGCCGTTTGCGTGTGAAAGCGCAGCATCATAGATTGCGCTTTCTGCGCGCCAAAACGTTCCTTGACGATGCGCGCCCACAATCGTCGCGCCGCTCTGAACTTTGCAATCTCTTCCAAGAAATCCATCTGCGCGACGAAGAAGAACGATAACTGCGGCGCGAAATCGTCAATCGTCAAGCCGCGCGCGAGCGTCGCGTTGACGTACTCGATCGCGTTCGCAAACGTAAACGCGATTTCTTGCACCGCGGTCGAACCCGCTTCGCGGATGTGATAGCCGCTGATCGAAATCGGATTCCAATTTTGTAGGGGCGTATGACCATACGCCCCGCGCGCGCAGAACTCGATAATGTCGGTTGCGAGTCGCATCGAAGGCGCGGGCGGAAAGATGTAAGTGCCGCGCGCGATGTACTCTTTGAGAATGTCGTTCTGCACCGTGCCGCGCAATTGCCGCGCGTCCGCGCCCTGCTTCTTCGCGACCGCGACGTACAGCGCGAGCAAAATCGCCGCCGTCGCGTTGATCGTCATCGAAGTCGAAACCTTGCCGAGCGGAATGCCGTCAAACAGTCGCTCCATATCTTCGAGCGACGAAATCGCGACGCCAACTTTGCCAACTTCGCCTTCTGCCATCGCCGCGTCGGAATCGTAGCCCGTCTGCGTCGGCAAATCGAACGCGACCGACAAGCCCGTCTGTCCCTGCGCGAGCAAATATTTATAGCGCGCGTTCGATTCGTCCGCGCTCGCGTAACCCGCGTACTGGCGCATCGTCCAAAAGCGTCCGCGATACATCGTCGCTTGCACGCCGCGCGTGAACGGATACTCGCCAGGCATACCAAGTTGCGCGTCGTAATTCTGCGCGCCGTCGTCGGGCGTGTAAACACGCTTCGCTTCGATGCCTGAGAGCGTTTCAAAGCGAAACTTGCGTTCAGATGGAATAGTTGCTGACAATTCATTCCTCCCTAAACAATCTTTCAACCCTCAAATTGTACTACTTGCCATACTCCGATAGTGTCTTGGGATCACCACTCGTGATTCTGAGAGTTCCGCTATGAACCCAACCCCAATTGAATTGATAATTGTGATCCAGCCACCGAATGTTTAATGCTTCACTCACATCCGCCAAATACCATTCACCAGAAACATTTTTCAGAACGATCTGGTCACCCTCCCCAAGAATGGCTACAATCGCTGACGCAGTACTCGCGTCTTCACGCACATTGGCGGTTTTCACGATAACCCTGGCCAACACTGATGGCCTCGTGGGCAACGATGTCGGCGTCCTAGTTCTCGTTTGGGTAGGAACAAAAATCACCCCTGCCAGAGTAGGCGTGGCCAAAGGTGTTAATGTTTGGGAAGTTTTCGGGGAAATTGATGGTGTCACATTCACCCTACTTGCCACAGGAGGTGTGGTTGACAACGGTGCCGATGGAGTTGCAGAACCTTGGAACAATCCTGATAGCAAGTCTTGTATCTGCGGCAAGGCCAAGTATGCGGCGATACAACTTAGCACAGCCACGACCAGCATAATCCGATTCAACCAATCAGTCTTTTGCATTATGCACCTCCCGATTGAACAAGAATAGGTACAGGGCTCGCCCTGCCCCTGATTTTGAAAATTGCTATCTTTCTCTTATTTGAACTCGCCCAGATTCCGAAAACTATTTTTCATTTCGTCGGCGTCAACCGTATTCAGCAAATTGAGGATGCGGCGCAACAATTCGCTGAACGACAGTTGTTGGGAGACAATAACGCCGTAATGTTCTTTCCCTGCCTGCCAGTACTCACCCAGCAAAGGTACGAAATCTTGGGCATTGTGAGTCAAGATGGCGCGATGTTCTGCAATCGCGTAATCCAGTTGCGCGCGATCATTCAATTCAGCATTGCCGATTTCTTTTGCTGAAATCGCGTCAAAACCCTTTTCCCGCAACGCTCGTGCCAGATGCCTCGAGACATCTGCATCCAAATACAATGCTATGAAGAGACGGGCGGTTGCCATCCTTGCTCCAGTGCCGCGCGATTTTCTTCGAGGTATTGATCAATTTCGCCAGGATGGTCATAATAATAACTCAGCGCATCATAAACCTGTGCGAACGTCAAGTCTCCGTCATAATCCTCGACGATTTGTTCAGGGCTGACATTCTGCTTGAACAGCGCGACGATTGTCTGCACGCTAACGCCAGTGCCGCGCACGATCGGCCGTCCCCCATGCACGCCCTGTAAACGAATAATATGCGGGTGCTCGGTGAGAAATTCAGGGCGTTGATTCCCACTTGGCATTTGTTTTAGTTCCACTTCCAGCGCGTATACTTGCTCACGCAGTTCCTTTAGTTCGTGTATCATTTGTTGCGTTTCGCTTTTCGTTTCCATCTCATCCTCCCGCGCGATTCGGCGTTTCAGCGAACGCCGACTACGCGACCACGCGCCTATTTGACGACGACCAGCACCTGCCCTTGCTCCACCTTGTCGCCCGCTTTCACGCGCACTTCCTTGACGACGCCCGCGCGCGGCGTCCGCAATTCGTTTTGCATCTTCATCGCTTCCAGGATCACGACACCCTGCTTCGCCGCGACATTGTCGCCGACGTTCACGTTTACGCCGCGCACGAGACCTGGCATCGGCGCTTTGATGATCGCTTCGCCCGTCGGCGCGGCTTGTGTGCCTTCCGCCTTCGCCATTTTGCGCGTGCGCTCGTCCTGCACGACGACGACATTCAGTTCGCCGCCGATCAACACGCGATACTCGTCGCCGTTCCGATCGACGAGCGCTTCCCAGGACGCGTTGTCGAGCAATAACGAGTACAGCGCGCCGCCGTCAATCGTGCGAAAATCTATGTTGTGGGGCTCGCCATTTACCACCACCGTATTGTTCGCGCCGATTTCGATTTCGTACGTTTTGTCGTTGATGAGCGCAGTGTATTTCATAATAGTTTGATAGTTCGATAGTTTGTTAGTTTAGTGGTTTGGTAGTTTGATAGTTGGCTAGTTCGATAGTTGGATAGTCCAATAGTCGGTTCCTAGATAACGACGAACTATCCAACTATGCAACTAGCCAACTATTCAACTACGCAACTACCCAACTATGTACTATCGAACTAATCCCTCCCAATTTCCAAACCGCTTCCATCCGCCGCGCGTACTTGAAGTCGGCGGTGGAATGTTGAGCGCGTGCTGGCGCCGATCGTGTGTGAGCAGCGCGGCGATGATCGCGGCAACGCGCTCGCGCTCATCCGAGCCGCCCTGCTCCATCGAAAAGCGTTCGTCGAGAAAACTGGTGTCAATCGTGCCGCCGATGAAACTCGTGCTTTGGAAAAGTTTTTGATGAAATGGAATGGAGGTGGACACACCCAGGATTTTGTACTCGCCGAGCGCGCGCTTCATCCGCATAATCGCGGTCGCGCGATCTTGTCCCCACACGCACAATTTCGCGATGAGCGGATCGTAATACAACGACACCTCGAATCCTTCGAACAACGCGCTTTCGAGTCGCACCCCAGGTCCCGTCGGTTCGTGCAGACTGATGATTTTTCCCGTCGAAGGCAGAAAGCCGTTGTACGCATCTTCGGCGGTGATGCGACATTCGATTGACCAACCGCGCTGCTGCACATCTTTTTGTTGATGGCTCAGCGGACGACCCGACGCGATCCGCAGTTGTTCTTTCACAATGTCAATGCCCGTTACAAGTTCCGTCACGGGATGCTCGACCTGCAAGCGCGTGTTCATTTCGAGAAAATAGAAATTGCGATCCTTGTCGAGCAGAAATTCAATCGTTCCCGCGTTGACGTACCCCGCCGACCTTGCCGCTGCGACCGCTGCCTTGCCCATCTGCTCGCGCAATTTTTCGTCGAGCGCGATGGACGGCGATTCTTCGACCATTTTTTGATGCCGCCGCTGAATCGAACATTCGCGCTCGCCGAGATGAATGACGTTGCCGCGCGCGTCCGCGAGAATCTGAAACTCGATATGGCGCGCGGGCTTGACGATGCGTTCCAGGTACACCGTGCCATCGCCGAACGCCGACTCGGCTTCGCTGCGCGCGCGCGTGATCGCGTTCGCCAACTCTTCGATTTTTTCGACGCGCCGCATCCCTTTGCCGCCGCCGCCCGCCGACGCTTTGACGAACAACGGAAAGCCGACCTGAGTTGCCGCCGCGATCATTTCGTCGTCGCGCAATGGATCGTACGTCCCCGGAACGACGGGCACACCCTGCTTCGAGACGGTGCGCCGCGCCTGAATCTTGTCGCCCATCGCTTGCATCGCCGCAGGCGGAGGACCGATGAAGACGATACCCGCCTCAACGCACGCGCGCGCAAAATCGTCGTTCTCCGCGAGAAAGCCGTAGCCAGGATGAATCGCTTCCGCCTTCGCGCGAATCGCGACGTCAATGACGCGATCAATCCGCAGATACGATTCGCGCGCGGACGCCGGACCGATGCAGTACGCTTCGTCGGCGTAGCGCACGTGCAGCGCGTTGCGATCCACTTCGGAGTACACCGCGACAGTTCGCAGACCCAGCTCGCGGCACGCGCGCAGCACGCGCACCGCAATTTCTCCCCGATTCGCGACGAGAACTTTTTTGAACATTTTCAACCCCTGACCGAAGACCGACGACGGATGACGAACAACTTGTTCCGTCCTCGGTCATCCGTCTTCCGTCAAGATTTTAGAAACTCTTCCAGCCGCGCTTTCACCGCTTGCCATTCCGTATCCACAATGCTGTACATCACCGTGTTGCGTTGATAACCATCATAGCGAATTTGATATTTTCGCAGGATGCCTTCTTGAACCGCACCCAGCCGTTCAATCGCGCGGCGCGAGCGAATATTTCGTTCGTCGGTCTTGAGCTGCACGCGCACGCAACCAAGCGTTTCGAACGCGTGACGCAAGAGCAGGTACTTGCACTCGGTGTTGATCGGCGTGCGCTGCGCGTCGGGCGTCAGCCACGTTCCGCCGATTTCCAAACCGCGATCTTGGCGCGCGATGTTCATATAACTCGTCACGCCCACTGCGCGATTGTCGCTGCACCGGACGATGGCAAACCAGATCTGCGTCCCCGCTTCGATTTGCGATTGCGTCGTTTCGATCCACGCGCACATCTGTTCGCGCGTTGTCAGCGGCGGCATCAGAAAATATTCCCAGATTTCTGGGAACTGCGCCGCCGCAAACAAATCGTCCGTGTGTTTCAGCGCGAGCGGTTCGAGGCGGACGTGGATGCCGGGAAGGGTGAGGGGAGTAATGTTCATCGTGTTGGGTTCACGCGTCAAGGACTCGCCGCACGTCAACTTCGGGTGATGAGATGGAGACAAAGAAATGATTAGTACGACCCTCTTGAAAAATCCTTCCAACCAAAGTGCGTGCGCGGTCACTGAACGCATTCCGCTTGAAGAATTTTTCAATCTGTGAATCATCCATCGCGCTGTGACAGAAACCTTGGAGCGAATCAGAGGTCAAACCGATCACTGGAAATGGAGTGTAGTGGTTTCCATCCGCCATGACCCGAGATAGGTTTGTAAACAAGACCATTTTCAAAAACGCGTCCTTGATGTCGCCCATGTGCGGCAAACGCGATTTGCGGCTATGTTTTTTCTCAACCAAAAGCAATTTGTCTCTGATGATTGATGCCTCGTCCACCGTCCAGTAGTAGTATCCGCCGATGAAATTTTTGATCGTGATAATGCTCTTATCTCCGCTGACGCGTTCTTGCTCATGCCGCGTCACTCGTTCGCGTTCGCGAGCAGATTGCGCCTGCGTTCGGGAATAAGCGCGGTAACTCGCGATGTCTTCTCCCATTCTTTGAATGCGTTCGTCAAGTCCATCGGGTGAGTGAAGTTCAACACCTGTTCGTCTGGAGATTCCCAGATAGTGCCGTTTTGCCAATTCTGCAACGTGCACAATCTGTTCTTGTATCTCTTTCAAATTCCAATGAACAGCATCCGATTGATTGAAATCCGCAAACATATTCAAACGGTCAAGCAAATAATCATAGTCGAATTCCTGGGTGGTGATTTTGTTCGGATTGCGTGAAGATTTCTTGGCAGTCTTGTAGAAAGCGGGAATGACATAGACTTTGAGCAAACTCATCAGCGAAACTGTATCCCATTGCAGAAAGTCCCGGTCACCGTCAATGCCTTCGTCTTTGACGAATGGGATAATCGTGATGCGATTGTCAACGTTCAATGTGTCATAGACGCGCCCGTACGGATACGTCCGCGTCCGTTTAGGGCTTGTCCAGTAGCTGATTGCAAAAGACTCTTGTTCATCGTACTCCAAGAGGAATCGCCCGCGCCTAAATGCTTGCCCCGATTTGAAATCGTCAATCCGAAAAACAGGAAGCGGATCACACATTTGCGGATGATAGGAAATCTTTTCGATTTCTGCTTCAATGTTCATTGTGTCGCCTCAAAACATTTTGGTCTGTGCGATGTGGGCTTGAATCCGCTTCACCGCGTAATCCACGTACTCTTTCAGAATCTCAATGCCGACGTGACGCCGTCCAAGTTTTTCACACGCCAATCCCGTTTGACCACTCCCCGCAAAAATATCAATGACCGCGTCGCCTTGATACGAGTATAGCGAAACTACGCGCTCCGCCAACTCGAGCGGAAACGGCGCGGGATGTAGATTTTCCTGCGGAGAAAGCGGACGAATCTTCCACACATTCTTGCTCATCTCACCCTGGAAATTACTCAAGTCAAGTTTGTTCCGTTCTTTTTCTTCAGCCGTGCGATTCCAGTAGATGTTCTCGCGGTCTTTTTTTGCGGCTGGCTTTTGGAAGACGAAAACATATTCCGAGACGAGGCTGGGATAATAGTATCCTGGATATGGGTGCTGCAAAAGAACGCCCGATCTCCGATCCCGCGCAATCGTTTTTTCCCAAACGATGTCCTCTTTGAATTTCCAGCCGATTTGCTCCATCCAACTCACAAAGTGAAATGGCAAAGCCATTCGTTCACCATTCCATCCAACGGGCGAAATATTCACGACGTTGTAACCACCTGGCTTGACCACGCGCATCAATGCCGCGAAACGATCCGTCAGGAACTGCCTGTACTCATCGTACGAGACGTTCTCGCGCTTCCAATGGTCCACACGTCCCTTGATTTTGTCAACGTGCTGCGAATAATTGATCGCGTTGTGATAAGGCGGCGACGTAAACGCCAGAACGAACTCATCGGCGGGGAGAGCGTTCAGCACATCCAAACAATCTCCTCGAATGAATCTACCCGACCCAAGCGCACACTCTGAATAATTCTTGCGCGATGTGCTTGTTGCATAGACAACCTGCGACTCGCGCGTTTTTCGCGCTCGCGGATGATTCGGTTTGTTCGGTTTTCGCCCAGTGTTTTTGCGGATGATTTTTACTTTGCTCATTTCTTCGACTTTCGTACCGATTCGCTTTTTGACGCCGACTTGCTTTCCTGCAGCCGCGTAATTGATTCGATTTCCACGTTGCTGAAAGACTGCTCCAACCATCCCATCTCGTTTTCGACATGCGCGAACAAATAATCGCCCCCGTCCCTTTTCAGTTCCGCGAGCGTTTCTTTGCCGCGACTCTTGATAATGTCGTCCGCATCCACATCAATTCGCAAAACCACGCGATAGGTTGCCATTGGAACGCCCGCCTCCCGTTTCGATTTCCTTCCACCTGAATTCAACGATCTCGACCTGGGAATCAAAGAAGATCTTTCTGGTATCACCAAAATAGATTGCACCATCCGCCTTTCCGCACAATTCCACAATAACCCAAATTCGCGCTGGCGTCAAGCATCACCGCCGAACAAGATTCAGCGGCTTGATGGCAATCGGCTCAAGCCGATAGCGCGCATAGCAGCCCGATTCATCGGGCTTATTTTTCCTAGCCCCCGAATTCATTCGGGGCGTTCTCACGGCAACAACCGCCAAAACACCTCGTTCGAGAGCAACCGCCCGCGCCGCGTCAGACGCACGCGTTCATCCGATAATTCGATCAAGCCCAACGCGCGCGCCTCCGCCAACTGTCGCGCATAGCGCGCGCGCGCGTCCTCGCCAAAACGCGCGCGAAAATCGGCAAACGCAACGCCGGCGTTCAAGCGCAGTCCCAGGATCAGCGTCTCCGCCATTTCCAATTCGCGCGCGATCGTTTCGCGTCCCGCCACCGCGCTCTCGCCACGCGCGACGCGTTGAATGTACTCCACCGGCGACGCGACATTCCAAAAACGCTCACCGCCCAACGACGAGTGCGCGCCCGCGCCAAAACCAAGGTACGGCTCGTTGCGCCAGTAGGTCAAGTTGTGTTGAGATTGGAAATTGCGAATTGCGAATTGCGAATCTAATCGCTGACCGCTGACCGCTGACCGCTGACTGCCAACAGCCCAATTCGAAATCTCGTACTGCGCGTACCCCGCCGCGTCCAACATTTCTTCCGCCGTCTCGTACATCGTCGCCGCCAGATCGTCATCCGGCGCAGGATACTTGCCGCGCGCGATTTGATGCGCCAGCCCGGTGCCCGGCTCCACCTTGAGCGCGTACAACGACAAATGTTCGGGCGCGAGCGCGCACGCGCGTTCCAACGACGCGCGCCAATCGTCCAATGTTTGAAGCGGCAAGCCGTAAATGAGATCGAGACTGATGTTGTCGAATCCGGCGCGCCGCGCGTGATCGAATGTCGCCAACGTATCGGCGACCGTATGACCGCGATTCAAGCGCCGCAGCGCGGCATCGTCAAACGCCTGCGCGCCGATGCTCAACCGATTGACGCCGAGTGAATGTAGCGCGCGCAGTTTCGCTTCGTCAATATCGCCCGGATTCGCTTCGAGCGTAATTTCGAGATGAGAGATGGGAGGATTGGAGATTAGAGGTTGGAAGGCAGACAAAATTTTTTCGATGGACGCGACCGGCATCAACGACGGTGTCCCGCCACCGAAATAAACACTCCGCGCGAAAAAATTGACAATTGACAATTGACAATTGTCAATTTCCTTGACGACCGCGTCCGCATACGATCCCATCCAACGCGACAAATGCGCGTACGCGTTGAAATCGCAGTACGTGCATTTGATTTTGCAGAACGGAACGAAAATGAAAAGCGCGATCGCGCGACGATCCATCGTTACGCGTTGCCCAGCCAACCCAGGAATTTCCGAACGCCGCGCGCGCGCTTTTCCGCGCGCACCTCCCCCGTGCGCCCGTTGATGACGATCGCGTACTGCTTGCCCTGCATCCGATAATGCGCGATCCAGACCGGCGCCAAGATCAATTTGTACGATTCGACCGTCAAGCGCGCGCTGCTCACTTGCAAATCTTTGTAGCGTCTCAGCATCGTATTCCGAATCGCTTTTTTCTCGCGCTCGAACACGCGCCAGCGCGCCACCAGCGACGCGTCGCTGACCGCGATCGTGTACGTTTCCGCCGCCCAGTCCACCAAATAGCGCGCGTCGTACGGCGCGAGCGCATCGAGCGGGAAGGTGTTGATCGCCGCGAGCAGCGGCGCGCTCAGCGAGTGACTCGCCGCGACGCACAGATCGTTTTCGTAGACGACGCGACTGCCGGACGCCGCACGCCACACCTCGTTTTCCTCTTGCAGACACGTCCACCCGATTTCGCCCGCCAGATCGAACGTCCAGACCGGCAGATACACGCCGCGCGGCGGGACCGGATTGCCGCGCAAACTCAGTTTTTCCGCGCGAAACCAACCGAGCAACGCGCGGAGCGCCTGATCGCGATTGAGCGCGAACGGCACGACGCCGTCCGGTTCGATCAGTTCGCGCGTTTCGATCCGCTCGACGACGTACGCCGCGCCGCAGTACGCGCAATTCGCCGCGAGCGTGTGCGGCGCCAGAACGAACGACGCGCCGCACCCTTGACATTGGATCGCGCGCGTCGCAGTGGGCTTGCTATGCCCCTTGGCTGTTGCCAGCGCGGCGATCAGATTTTGTTCCACCAGGATCGCGTCGTCGCCGTTCAGATCACCCAGCCACTGATGCTGTCCGCAGTACTCGCACGTCAGCGCGTTGCCCTCCGGCGTGAATGCCATCGCGCCGCCGCATTGCGTACAGACGTAACGCCGCGTCGGCGCGACGGGTTGCGCCCCCGCAACCGGCAAGCGCGCGGGATTGACGATGTCGGCGGATTGCAAATGTCCATCGAGCACCGCCAGTTCGCGCCGCGCTTCCGGATCGGCGGGCGTGCGCGCGAGAACGTGCTCCAGACATTCGCGTTTTTCTTTCGGATCATCGCTGACTTGCGCCAGCGCGCGCCACGCTTCGATGATGTGATCCGTTTCGGCGTCCGGCGCGTCCAAGACCCAGCGCAAATAAAAACGCGCCTCGTCTTTAGAATTGGCTTTGGCGGCGGCAATGCCGCGCACCAATAAATCGCGCGTGCGTTCTGACATCGGGACTCCTGAGCGGCAAACTTTGCGCTTCGCCTAGCGCGCGTCTGATTGCAGCGCGTCCACAATCGCTTTCGTCTCAGTCACCAAGGTCGGCGAGAGATCGTACACCGGCGCGCGTTCGCGATCCGCGCGCAACACCGCCGGATCGGCGGAGAGGAATCCGATCACCGGCAAGCCCGGCGAATTCTCCGCGATGAAATCGCGATCGGCTGGACTGGCGATTTTACTGCCGACGAGATACAATTGTGGAATCTTGATGTCGGTCGCGAGTTGCTTGATCTGCGCGGCGGTGCCCAGCGAGCGCGCGGTCGGCTCCGCGACGATGAGCAACGCGTCCACCATATCCGAGGTCGCGCGTCCCAGGTGTTCCACTCCGGCGTACAGATCCATCAGCACGACTTCGTTGCGTTGCAACAAAATGATCGTGACGAGTTGCTTGAGCAAGACGCTCTCCGCGCAAATGCAACCCGCGCCGCCCATTTTCACCGCGCCCAGTTCGAGCAGTCTGATGCCGCGATGCGTCGCCGAAAACCGATCCGGGATGTCGTCCACGCGCGGATTCATTTTGAAAATGCCGCCGAACGTTCCTGGTTTTGCGCCCGTGCGTTCGGCGATCAGATCGCCCATCTCTGCAATCGGCGTGAGACCCTGGATCAACTCGCGCGGAAAACCGAGCGCGTCACCCAGACAGGGCGACGGATCGGCGTCAATCGCCAGCACGTTGAAATTTTGGTTGACGAACGTATATGCCAGCAAACTGGTGAGCGTCGTTTTGCCGACGCCCCCCTTGCCGGAAATCGCAAGTTTCATTGTATCTCCTCGATCTGTCATTGCGAGCCGCGTAGCGGCGAAGCAATCCCCGACGTGCGCGATTTAGAGATTGCTTCGTCGCGAAAAACGCTCCTCGCAATGACAAAGTTAAGCCAACAACTTGTGCGCGATCTGATTGACCGCGCGACTGATCAACGCGTCGCCGGGTAATTCGACCAGGGGCCGTCCGCCGCTATCGAATTCGACGAGCTGCGGATCGTACGGAATTTGCGCGAGCAACGGAACGTTCATCCGCGCGATCTTGTCGTTCCACGCGGGCGGCAAATCGCCGACGACGCGATTGACGATGAGGTGCGTTTGGCGAACGTTGATTTCCAGCTCTTTGCTCAACGCCAGCATCGCTTCCGCCGCCGCCAGTCCGCGCATACTCGCATCGCTGACGAGCAACAAGTGATCCACGTCGCGCGTCGTGCGGCGGCTGAGATGTTCCATCCCGGCTTCGTTGTCCATCACGACGAAATCGTACGCCTTGCAAATTCCGTCTACGATGTTGCGGAGCAAGTGATTCGCCGCGCAATAGCAACCCTGTCCTTCCGGGCGTCCCATCGCCAGCAGATCGAACGCGTCGCCTTCTTCGATGGAGGTGCGAATCGCGTAATCGAGCCAGTCCTGGCGCGCCATTCCTGCCGGAACTTTATCGCGCGCGTCTTCGCGAATATCGCCGACGGTTTTCGTCAGCGCCAATCCTAAGACAAGATGCAAATTGCTGCTCGGGTCGGCGTCAATCGCCAGAACCTTGCCGCGCTGACGTTCGATCAAGTATCGCGTGAGCAAACCCGATAGGGTCGTTTTGCCGGTGCCGCCCTTGCCGGCAACCGCAATGGTGGTGGTCATTCCTTCTCCTTGTGAAGATTAGCGGTCAGCATTCAGCAATCAGCGATAGACCTTTTTGACTTCTGCCCCTGACCCTCTGACCCCTGATCTCCGACCTTTGCGCTCTGCCCCTGACCTCTGGCATTTCTGGCACAAACCAAAAATCGCAAAATGATCGAGCGCGGGCAAAAACGCGTACTCGTCGCGCAACTTTTTTTCGACCGGCGCAAACAGGTCGGCATCCGCCTGCGTCATCTTGCCGCAGCGACGACAAACCAGGTGATGATGATGCGGATCGCGATGCATTTCATACGTCACGCGCCCTTGCCCAAAATCGGTGGGGTTGACCAAGCCGAGCCGCACGAACAATTCCAGCGCGCGATAAACCGCCGACTTGTTGAGGTACGAATAGCGTTTGCGAACGCGCGCGCTGATTTCGTCAGCCGTCAGATGCCCGTCGCTTTCGCAAATGACTTGCAAGATCATTTCGCGCTGCGGCGTAAGACGATGCCCGGCTTGCCGCAAATCGTCGAGAAATTCAGTGTGATGCACAGATACTCCTGTTTGCAACTAGTTGCAAATGGAAATATAGCGAACTAGAGGGAATTTGTCAATCGGCTCCGCTCACCAAGTCGCGTCCGACCTATCCCCCCGCCCCCTTTCCTCCGAGGAAAGGGGCTGGGGGTTAGGTCGGTTGGCGCCAGCCCTGCTCACCCCACCAATTTCAGAAAGCGTTCCACCAGGTTCGGATCGAAATGCTTGCCGGCTTGCTGGCGCAAATGTTCGCGCGCGCGCGCGTCGTTCCACGCCGGACGGTACGGGCGATCCGAGCGCAGCGCGTCCCACACGTCCACCAAGGCAAAGACGCGCGCGGGAAGCGGAATCGCCTCACCTTGCAAGCCGCGCGGATAACCGGTGCCGTCCCATTTTTCGTGATGATAGTGCGGAATGTCCAGCGCGGGTTGGAGGTACGGAATCGGCTTGAGCAGATTGAACGCAAATTCCGGATGCCGCCGCATAATCACCCACTCGTCATCCGTCAATTCAGCCGGTTTGAGCAAAATGTGATCCGGCACCGCGATCTTGCCGATGTCGTGCAAGAGCGCGCCGCGTCGCAGATGAATCAGTTCGGCTTCGCCGATGCCGACTGCGCGCGCCAACTGTTCGGTCAACTGCGCGACGCGCTGCGTGTGACCTTCCGTCTCCCGATCGCGCAGTTCGAGCGCGCGCGACCAGCCCTCAATCGTCGCATCGTACGATTGAACCAGGCGCGCGCTCGACCGCTCGAGTTCTTCGAACAGGCGCGCGTTATCAATCGCGATGGCGGCTTGCCCCGCCAGCATCTCCAGCAAGTCCAGCCACTCGGGATCGGCGATGAAGGGCGCGCGATGAAACACTTCCAAGACGCCGGTGAGTTGTCCTTTGGCGATCAGCGGCACACCGCAGTACGCCACAAATCCTTCGCCTGCCAGGATTGATGCGCGTCCAGGTTCGCGCGCCGCCAGGTTGCGAATCGTCAGCGTGCGGTGTTCCAGCGCGACCTTGCCCGCGTACCCTTCGCCCAGCCGGAGCGTGAGCCGCTCGATCTCCTGGGTGCGAAAACCGCGTCCGGCGGCGTAGCCGAGCGTGCGGAGCGCGGAATCGTACAACAATACGTCGGCGGCATCCACATGCAATTGCGCGATCACTTGTTCGAGCAGAACGGTGAGCGTAAAGCGCAGATCGAGACTAGCGTTGATCGTTTGATCAACCGTGCGAAGCGCGACGAGATGTTGCAAGCGTTGTTCCGTTTTCTCGTGCAAGGCAGCGCGATGCAACGCGCTCGCGACAATATCGGCAATCGCTTTCAGCACGTTCACTTGTTCCGGCGCGATGGCATAATGACATCCAATCGAAAGTATTCCGACGGCGCGATCTTGGACGATCAACGGCATCCCGACATAGCCGCGCAAATCGCCGATCAGGTTTTTCCAGTAGAACAAGGGATCGTTCTGCAGATCGTTTGTGAGGTAAGGTTGCCGCGAGTCCATTACGCGCGCGGCGATGCCTTGATGCGCGGGGATCCGCGTGCCGGTCGCGCTTGCCCACGCGCCGCGCGCCAGTTCGATCACGGTCTCGCCGGTCAACGGATCGCGCGTGTTGAGCGATAGCGCGTCCGAGTTCAAAAAGGACTGGACTTGGTCCAGGATGATCGGCAACATCTCAGCGCGCGTCGTGGCAGCGCGCAACGCCGCGCTGACGGCGGCGACGGCTTGGATCTCGCGTTCGCGTTGTCTGTATCCCGTAATGTCCGTGAGCGTTCCCTCCAGAAACAGCGCGTTGCCTTGCGCGTCACGGATCACGCGGCAATTGTCCAGCACGACGATGGGCTGACCATCTTTGCGCTTGATCGTCATCTCGACGTTACGCAGTTCGCCTTTTTGCAAAATTTCTTCGATCCACGCTTGACGCGTTTCGGGTTGGAAGAACAAATCGCGCGGAATGTCTGCCATCAGCAATTCTTCGGTGGACGCGTAACCGAAAATTTGGACGAGCGCGGGATTGACGGCGAGAAATTTTCCGTCGAGCGTACTGCGGTAGACGCCGTCCGGTACGTTTTCAAAGAGCGTGCGGTAGCTAGCTTCGGCGGCGCGCAATTCTTCTTCCGCGCGCTTGCGTTCGGTAATGTCAGCGATAAAACCTTCTAACGCAACGAGTGTTCCGTCTTCCGTAAAGACGCCGCTTCCTTGCTCCCACACCCATTTTGTTTTGCCATCGGCGGCGACGATGCGGTACGTCAGCTGATACGCGCGTTTTTCTTCCAGTGCGGTTTGTACGCCACGCCACACCGCCGCGCGATCTTCCGGGTGGATCACTTGAGCGTACGAAATTTTGGCATTGCGGGTCAGATCAACAGCGGAGTAACCGGTTAGAGTAAGGCAACCTTCGCTGACGAATTCCATCGTCCAGTCCGGATCATTTGCGCAACGATAAGCCATTCCTGGCAAATGGCTCATCAGCACCGCCAGACGGCGTTCGCTCTCGCGCAATTCTTCTTCCGCGCGCTTGCGGTCGGTGATGTCACGGACATAGGCGATGACGCGAGGTTCGCCGCCGATCGTGACGAAGCGCGTACTGACTTCACACGGAAAGACTTTGCCGTTTTTCCGTTTGTTGAATGCTTCAATCAAGACACCGCCCGTGGTCAGTTCTTCCGTGATCACGGCGGGCAAGGTCTGCGCCACTTGCTCTGGAACGAGATCGGCGACGGTGAGCGCGGTCAATTCGGCTTTGGAATAGCCCAGCATCTTGCATGCCGCGTCGTTGCAATCGAGCACTTTACCTTCGAGCGTCTCGACGAAGATCGCATCCATAGAAGCTTCAAATTGGGTGCGGTACTTGATTTCATTTTCGCGCAATTCTTCTTCCGCGCGCTTGCGGTCGGTGATGTCGGTCGCAATCTGGACGCGCACCAGCCGCCCGTCCAGCCAGCGAATCGCGCGATCATAGTTAGTGTACCAGCGTTGCGTGAGCGGGTTTTGTCCTTCCCACACAATAACGCCGGTCGGATTGCCCGCCGCGTCCACCAAGCGATCATTCGTGCAATGCGGACAACGTTGCGTTTCATTGCGAAACACTTTCCAGCAGACCTGCCCCACGAGATCGCCGCCGAAACTACTGCGCATATGTTGGTTCACAAACAGGATTTCGTACGTCTGCAGATCGGCAACGTAAATATCTCCTTCGATACTATCCAGCACGGCAAGCAAACGATCGTGCGATTCGCGCAACGCTTCTGCCGCGCGCTTGCGTTCGGTGATGTCGAGCGCGGTGAAGGTAACGCCTTTGGCAAGATCGCCCGGATCGAGCGGGACGGAACTGAGCAACACGTCCAACACTGCGCCGTCTTTGCGCCGCCAGCGCGTTTCGACCGTGCCGATGCCGTGTTCGCGAATCTGCCGGTATTTTTCCGTTCCGACGTACTCGAAATCCTCCGCAGTGGGATAAAGTATCCGCGCGCTTTGCCCGACGAGTTCTTCGCGCGCGTAACCGGTCATCTCGCAAATCCGATCATTGACTTGCAACAGCACGCGGTTGGCAACCACGCCGATGCCGGTCGGCGCGGCGCGAAAAATGCTTTGGAGTGACGCGAGCAGCGCGCGATTCTCGATGACGAGGCGTCGTTTGTCCAGCGCGTGTTCCAACGCGATGAGTAACTCGTCGGGATTGAGCGGTTTGATAAAATAATGATACGCGCCATTCGCCAGTGCTTGGATCGCGCTCTCCAGCGTCGCGTTGCCGGTGATGATCAACGCTTCCAGATCCGGCTGGAGCGCTTTGAGTTGCGCCAGCAAATCCGCGCCGGAAACATCCGGCAGGCGAATATCCAACAGCGCGAGATCGAATTCGTGCTGGCGCGCCAAAGTCAGCGCAGTTTTGCCGTCCGGCGCGGTGAACGCGCGATAATTCTTTTTCGCCAAAATCATTTCGAGCGTGCGGCGAATTCCCTCGTCGTCGTCTACGATGAGAACGGTTGGGTGAGAGTTCATCTATTTCCTCGGATAGCGGTCAGCAATCAGCGGTCAGCAGTCAGCAGTCGTCTTTCATCCTTCATCCTTGCCTTGACCGCGTCCAACACAGTCAACACTTGGTCTGCGCTGAATGGTTTGTAGAGGCAAGCGAACGCGCTGGCGCGCAACGCGGTTTCGACAAGCGCGTTCATCTCGTCGCGATAGCCGGTCATCATCACGATTGTCACAAGAGGAGCGATTTGGCGAATGTGCTGGAACGTTTGCAAGCCGTCAATCGTCGGCAATTTGAGGTCGAGGAAAACGATGTCGGGCTGGCGTTCCTTGATGCGCGCAATCGCCTGTTCGCCGGTTTCCGCGCGCGCGACGCGATAACCCTTTCGCTTGAGCAGCGCGTCCAGCATCACGCACGTATCCGGATAATCGTCCACGACGAGCGCGAGCGCGCGCCGGTGAGCGATGGCGTCCTCCAGCAACTGGAGCAAATGATCCAGAGCCAAGGGCTTGGTGAAAACAGTCAGCGCACCTTCGCGCAGTGATGCTTGCACGCGCTCTTCCAACGCAAAGCCAGTCATCATAATCGCGATGAGATCGGGTTGAATCGTTTTGAGCCGCTGGTACGTTTCGACGCCGTCCATTCCGGGCATTCGAATATCGAGCAACACCACATCGAACGATTGCTGTTCGGCTTGGTGGAGCGCTACCAAGCCACTGGTGGCGATGCTGGTAGTAAAGCCCTTGCACTTGAGAATGAGCGCGGTGCTGCGCGCCAAATCCGCGTCGTCGTCCACGATCAAAACGCGCATTGGTTCGCGATTCGATTCGTCCATTTTGTCCCCCCGCGTTGTAGGACAAATTTGGAACTGACCCGCACTCGTGTCATTTCGACGAGCGGAGCGAGGAGAAATCTCTGCGCAACCCAAGATTTCTCGCTTCGCTACCCAGAAACTTGGCGTTCGTAGTATGCGCTTCAGCGCACGGAGCGGCGATGAATCGCCCACTACGAACACGCGCGCACAGTTTCTGGTTGCAAACATACCGCCGCGCGGTATGCGCGAAGCGTCTCGAAATGACAATGCGTAACATCAGTTTGGAAATTCGTCCTACATTGTGCCAAGGTATCTTCTCAATAATTCAGGGGAAAGTGGCTCGCGTGACCATTTTCATGCGAGAAAAACGAGGTTGAGTGTAAGTTTACCCCAAGTTATTGAGATGATACGTGCCAAGTGGCAACGTGATAACAAACGTCGTTCCCTGACCGACGATGCTCTTGACCGCGATCACGCCGTCGTGCGCCTCCACGATCATTTTGCACAACGCCAAGCCCAAACCCAACCCGCGCGATTTGGTCGTGAACATCGGTTGGAAAATTTTCTCCGCGATCTCCGGCGCGATGCCGCCGCCGGTATCGCGAACGCGAATTTCAATTGTGGGTGGCTGACCGCTGACCGCTGACCGCTGACCGCTAATCGTCAACGTCCCGCCCTCCGGCATCGCTTGCGCGGCGTTGCGAATCAAATTGCTGAAGACGATTTGCAGTTGATCGGAATCCGCGCTCAACTCTGGCAACGCGTCGGCGAACTCGCGCTGGACGACGATGGTGTCCGGCAGCGCGGCTTGCGCGAGCGCGGCGTCAATCACCGCGACGACATCGGTGGGACGACGCGCGGGCGGTTGCGGGCGCGCGAACGACAAGAGACTCGTGAGGACGCGGTTGGAGGCATCCACTTGCCGCCCAAGCAGATCGAGCATTTCGCGCGTCTCGGCGTCCGGCGCGGCAATCGTCTGGCGCAACAGATAGATCGCGTTGCTGATCGCGCCGAGCGGACTGCGGAGTTCGTGTCCGATGCCTCCGGCGATTTGCCCCAGCATCGTCAAACGTTCTTGGCGCAAGAGTTGTTCCTGCGCGGCACGCAGTTCGCGCGTCCGTTCGTCTACCATTTGCTCTAGGCACATATCCCAAAAGCAATTCCGGCTTGGCGTGCCGCTGGGGCTGATTAGACAGACTCATCCGCCTCTTGTAAAATCAAGGAAGCACAACCAACCTTGGTTCACAGGAGCTGCGGATGAGCACGGCCATTATATCTGATTCGAACTCGGATGTCACACGCGCGGC